>JAESGL010000067.1_pt1 | contig 125954 bp, 126 predicted proteins | sample 9269711 | NCBI WGS metagenome assembly JAESGL01 (sample SAMN14515918, study PRJNA621676) | algae metagenome | isolation source: Kastovskya adunca ATA6-11-RM4 and co-occurring heterotrophs from soil and... | place: Chile: Atacama Desert | collected 2011-06-27 | reverse complement strand
CGACGACCTCCGTCAACCTCGCCGCCGGCCTCGCCAAGGTGGGCCAGCGCGTGTTGCTGGTGGACCTCGATCCCCAGGGCAACGCCACCATGGGCTCGGGCGTGGACAAGCGCGCGCTCGAGCTCACGGTGTACGACGTGCTGCTCGAATCCGCCTCGGTGCAGGAGGCGGCGGTGCTGTCGGAGCAGTGCGGCTACCGCGTGCTAGGCGCGAACCGCGAACTCGCGGGTGCCGAAGTGGAGCTGGTGGCGCTGGAGCAGCGCGAGCGGCGCCTGAAGACGGCCCTGGCCGCGGTGGACAAGGATTTCGACTTCATCCTCATCGACTGCCCGCCCAGCCTCTCGATGCTGACGCTCAACGGCCTGTGCTGCGCCAACGGCGTGATCGTGCCGATGCAGTGCGAATACTTCGCGCTGGAAGGCCTCACCGACCTCGTCAACACGATCAAGCAGGTACACGCCAACCTCAACAAGGATCTGCAGATCATCGGCCTGCTGCGCGTGATGTTCGATCCGCGCATCACGCTGCAGAGCCAGGTCAGCGAGCAGCTCAAGGACCATTTCGGCGACAAGGTGTTCAACACCGTGATTCCGCGCAACGTGCGGCTGGCCGAGGCGCCGAGCTACGGCCTGCCGGGCGTGGTGTTCGACCCGGGCGCCAAGGGCAGCCAGGCATTCGTCGACTTCGCGCGCGAGATGGTCAAGCGCGTCAAGCGCATGTGACTTTGCTATCAAATAAGTAGCATGAACCCCGAAGACGTCCTCATCCTGCCGGGCTGGCAGAACTCCAGCCCCGACCACTGGCAAAGCCGCTGGGAGGCCCGCCTTGGCTACCGGCGCGTGGAGCAGCACGACTGGATGCACCCGCTGCGCGGCGACTGGTCCGCACGGCTGGAGGACGTGGTGGGCGACGCTCCCCGGCCCGTGGTGCTCGTGGCCCACAGCCTGGGCTGCATCCTCACCGCGTGGTGGGCGGCCCATACGCGGCACGCCGGCAAGGTGCGCGGCGCGCTGCTGGTGGGCCCGGGCGACGTGGAGCGCCCCGACATCGCCGCGCTGCTGCCCGGCTGGACCCCCATCGTGCGCACCGCGCTGCCGTTCCCGGCCGTGCTGGTGGGCAGCCAGGACGACCCGTATTGCGCCCTGGAGCGTGCCCAGGCGATGGCCGCGGACTGGCGGGCGCGTTTCGTGGATGCCGGCGCCTGCGGGCACCTGAATGCCGCGTCGGGACTGGGCGACTGGGATGCCGGGCATGCGCTGATCGCGCCCTGGGTGGCGGCACGCTGACTTTCACCTTTTCATTCGGATCACATCGCATGGCAACCAAGAAACCCAAGGGCCTCGGACGCGGCCTGGAAGCGCTGCTCGGCCCCAAGGTCGCGGAGGCCGCTCCCGGCGCGGAGGGCGGTGCATCCGCCGCCCCGGCGGCACCGTCCACGCTGCCGCTCGACGACATGGTGCCCGGCATTTACCAGCCGCGCACGCGCATGGACGAGGGCGCGCTCTACGAGCTGGCCGAGAGCATCAAGGCGCAGGGCATCATGCAGCCCATCCTCGTGCGCCGGCTGGCGCAGGGCGAGAACGCGGGCCGCTACGAGATCATCGCGGGCGAGCGGCGATTCCGGGCCGCGCGCATCGCGGGGCTGGCCGAGGTGCCGGTGCTGGTGCGCGAGGTGCCGGACGAATCCGCCGCGGCGATGGCGCTGATCGAGAACATCCAGCGCGAAGACCTGAACCCGCTCGAAGAGGCGCAGGGCCTCGCGCGCCTGGTGAAGGAATTCGGCCTCACGCACGAGCAGGCGGCGCAAGCCGTGGGCCGCTCGCGCAGCGCCGCCAGCAACCTGCTGCGGCTGCTGAACCTCGCCGAGCCGGTGCAGACCATGCTGATGGCCGGCGACATCGACATGGGCCATGCGCGCGCGCTGCTGTCGCTGGACCGCGCCGCGCAGATCACGGCCGGCAACCAGATCGCGGCGCGCAAGCTGTCGGTGCGCGAAGCCGAGGGGCTGGTGAAGAAGATCGGCGCGGAATTCAGCCTCGCGCCGCAGAAGTCCCGCAAGGACGCCAAATCGCGCGACCTCAAGCGCGTGGAGGAAGAGCTCTCCGATCTGCTGATGGCCGAGGTGGAGGTGCGCGTGAAGAAGCGCGTGAAGCGCGGTGGCCGCACCGAGGAAGTCGGCGAGCTGGCGATCCAGTTCGGCTCGCTGGAGGCCCTCAACGGCCTCATAGAGCGCCTGCGCGGCGAAGGCTGAGCCCCAGGGTGCCCTCGGGGCATCAGGAGCGCCTGAGGCCTCCTGGCGCCGTTGTCCGGCCGGTGTTGTCGTCCGCCGGGGCCGGCCCGCGGCGCTCCAGCCAGCCCATGGCGGCGAAACCGCAGGCCACCGCCAGCCACATCGTGGCGAAGCGGATGCCCACGGCGGCCAGGGCTGCGGTGCCCAGCGGCACGGCATGCAGCGCCAGCAGCGCGACGATGGTGGCCTCGGTCGTGCCGATGCCCGCGGGCAGCATCGATGCCGCGCCGGCCAGCATTGCGGTGGGATAGGTCGAGAGGGCCGCGCGCAGCGGCACTGCGGCATCCAGGCCCTGCAGCAGCCACGCGAACGATGCCGCCACGCCGCCCCAGGCCGCCAGGCCCAGCGCGAACGACAAGGCCATGTCGCGCGGCGTGAGCCAGAGCCGGCAGCCCGACAGGCCCCGTGCCAGCGTGCGGCCTGCACGGCCGGCGCGGCGCCAGCCGGCGGCGCGCAGGCGGGCGGCGGGGCGCTGCAGCCACCGGGGCCGCGCGGCCAGCGCGGCGACGGCGCCGATCAGTCCCGCCACGAAGGCCAGCACGATGCCGAACAGCCGGCCCGACGGAATGGCCAGTGCCGCGAGCAGCGACACCGCCAGCAGATCGAAGGCGCGCTCGTAGACGAAGGCCGAAAGCGTGCGCGCGGCCGGCACACCCCAGCGCGCGAAGTAGCGCGCGCGCACCAGCTCGCCCACCTTGCCCGGCGTGGCCGTAAAGGCGAAGCCCGCGAGGTACCCCGCGAACCCCGCCAGCACCGGCACGCGGTGCCCAGCGCGGCGCAGCAGCCCGTACCAGCGCGCATAGCGCAGCATGTAGGTGGCGAGGGACACCATCGCCATGCCGGGCAGCCAGACGGCCACGCGCGGCAGCTGCGCGAAGACCTGGTTGCGCGCGTCGGCCCACACCAGGGCCGCCACGTAGAGGGCCGTGCAGGCGAGGGCGGCGACGAGGGCGCTGCGCGGGTTCATGGTGGTGGCGTCAGCCCGCGGCGCCGGGCTGCGTGGGTTTCTCCGCGAACGACCAGCGCTTGTGGCCCAGGTAGCTCGTGAACACCGGCACCACCACGCCCACGGCATGCGCGATCTCGGGCGCGAAGTCCGTGATGCCGAGCGCGGGCAGCACCCAACGCAGCAGGGCCATGCTCACGGCCCAGGTCTGCGCCACGGCCAGCAGGTTCACCAGCACGAAGAACATCGCCGACTTGTGCGTGGACTGCGTGCTCGCCTTGAAGACGAAGGCGCGCGCCAGCACGAAGGCCGTGCACATGCCCACGCAGTAGGCCGCGATCACGGCGGCGGAGAACGGCATCCAGTGGCTGAACGCGATGCGCGAGCCGAAGTTGGCGAGCGCGGCCACGCCGCCCGTCACCAGGAAGGCCAGGAACTGCCGGGAGCGGAAGGCCGCGATCACGGGCGGGAGCCTGTCGTGGCGGCAGCGGCGGCGGCCGCATCGCGCGCCATGCGGCGGCCGAAGCCGATGCTCTCGGAGATGCCGCGGTCCTCGGGGTAGTAGTAGGACGTGTCGGCCACCCACAGGCCCTGCACCGGTAGCTGCACGGGCGGCAGGCTGTCCAGGTAGTTGGGCGGGCAGATCGGCTGCGCGTAGCGGTAGCGGCTCGCGCGCATCGCCAGAAAGTCATCGTCCTGCAGCGCGGGGTTGATGGTGCGCAGGTAGCGGCGCACCTTGTCCAGGAACGCCTGGTCGGGCTCGGCGTACTTCGGGTGCTCGCCGGGCATGTAGAACGGCACGTAGACGATGGATTCCGGCAGCGGGCGCAAGTTGCTGTATTCCACCAGGCCCGGAATGTCCATGTCCGGATCGTTCACGTTGAGCCAGAAGTTCTCGGTGAGGGGCTTGCGCAGCTTGGCGATCACGCAGACCACGGCGATGTTCTTCAGCGCCGCGAAGCGCGAGAGCACGTCCTGCGGCAGGTCCGGCATGAGGCGCGGCACGAAGGGCAGCGGCACGGTGCTCACGACCTTGTCGAAGGCCTCGAAGCCCTGCGCCGTCTCCACGCCCTGCACGCGGCCCGCTTCCATGCGCACCCGCGTCACGGGCGTGGACAGGCGGATCTCGCCGCCGTGCGCGCGGATGTCCGCGGCCATGCCGTCCAGCAGCGTGGCGGAGCCGCCCTCCAGGTGGCCGAGCTTTTCCTGCATGAGGCTGTAGCGCGAGCGGCCGATGCGGCGGATGCGGCTCCAGATCCATGCGGCCGAAAGATTGCCCGTGTGCTCGTAGAACTTGTACTCGAAGAGGCGGCGCCACAGCACCTCGTAGGCCTCCGCGCCCACCCAGCGGCGGATCCAGCCCGTGGCCTCGACGCCGTCGAGCGGCTTCCAGTCGTCGCGCTTGGTGGAGAGGAACGCGTGCAGGCCGTAGCGGAACTTCGCCACCAGCCCCAGGCCCTGGAAGCGCAGCAGCGCCACCGGGTTGCCCCAGGCCTGCAGGCGTTTCTGGAACCAGTAGCCCATGCGCGTGGCGCGCCAGCGCATTTTGTCGGCCAGGCCCAGCTCGTCCAGCACCTGCAGGAAGTCGTGGTCGGAAATGCAGTGGAAGTGGTAGTAGCGCTCGATCGGCAGGCCGTCGAAATCGAACATCGCGGTCATGCCGCCCACGCGGTCGTCGGCCTCGAACACCACGGGGCGGTGGCCGTCGCGCGCGAGCTGGTAGGCCACGGCCAGGCCCATGGGGCCGGCGCCGAGCACGGCGATGCGCTGGCCGGGCGTGGCCTGGGATGCGGCGGAAGAGGAAGCGGTAGCGTTCATCAGAACTCCAGCACCACGCGGCTGTACTCCGGGTGGTGGAAGGTTTCGTGGATGGCCTCGGCGAAGGGCGTGGCGCGCACGCCGAAGATACCGGGCCAGTCGATCACCTCGAACTCGTCGTGCGCCACGAGGGCCTTGAGCTGGTCAGCGGTGAAGGGCGGGTCGCGGTCGAAGAGCGCCCACACTTTCAGCAGCAGGTAGAAGAGGCCGTAGGGGATCTTCACGATGGCCGCCTTCGCGCCCGTGGCGGACTTGATGGTGCGGATGATGTCGATGTAATCCACCTTCTCCAGCCCCGTGATGTTGAACACGCCGCCCACGCGGCGCTCCTCGATGCAGCGCACGATGATGCGGCAGAAGTCGGCCGCGTAGAGCGGCTGGCGCATGTAGCGGCCGCTGCCGGGGATCGGGAACACCGGCACCTTGCGCATGAAGCGCGACAGCCAGCCCAGGTGCTTGCGGTCGAACCAGCCGAACATCAGCGTGGGCCGCAGCACCACGCACGGGATGCCGCTGGCCAGCACCATTTCTTCCTGAGCGCGCTTGGTGTCGGTGTAGTGGTCCTTCGCGACCGATTCCACCACCGAGGAGCTGATGTGCACCGTGTGGGGAATGCGGTGCTTCTGGATGAGCGCCAGGATGCGTTCGGTCGAAGTGAGGTTGTTGCGCACGAACGGTTCGGCCTGCGGCGCGCCGATCTGCGCCTGCAGCATCACCACCGCGTCGGCGCCCTCGAAGTGGCGCTCCCAGTCGCCGGGCTCGGCGAGGTCCGCCAGTTCGGCGACGATGTCCGGGTGCATGCGGCGCAGGATTTCCAGGTTCGCGGCATGCTTGTCGAGCACGACGAGGTTCGCGTAGCCATGGAGCTTGAGGTGCGCGACGAGGTTCTGTCCGACGAGGCCGGCGCCGCCGGGCAGGACGATCTTGGTGGTGTGCTGCTGCATGGAAGAGGGGGAATGCATCGGGATCGGAAAAGCGTGGAAAGACGGCGCCGCATCAGGGGGCCGGCACGGGAGGTGTCAGCACCAGGGCGGCCGCGCAGGGCGTGCCGGGCGCCTGCAGCGTGACCGCGGCGGACAGTGATCCCGACGCCGGCACCTGCAGATAGGCCGTGAACATGAGGTAGCGCCCGGACGGGCCCGGCGCATGGTAGGGCGGCGTGCGCTTGCGCCAGCGGTCGGGCAGGCCGTAGCCGACCACCGTGCCGTCGGCGCCGACGAGGCGTACCGCGTCGAACGGCGTGCGGTCCGGCTCGGGGAGCAGCCCGCCCTGCACGCGCACGAAGCGCGGCTCGCCGGGCAGGCGCTCCACCTGGTCCACGAAGGCGTGGCAGCGCGAGGGCAGGTCTGCGGCGCGCGCGCCCAGGGCGTGCGTCGCGTCCGCCAGGGCAGGCCGGCCGAACACGCCCGCGCCCGCGGCGGTGGCCCTGCGGGCCAGCTCTGCCCCGAGTGCTTCGCTCCAGATCAGCATGCCGATGCGGCGCGTGTCGTGCACGCCCATCTGCAGCGCGAGCGCGCCGGTCAGGCGCATGTGCGCATGGTCGTTGCGGTCCACATCGCGCGTCTGCACGACGAGCATGAGGGTCAGCAGCAGCACCAGCAGGCCCACGGCCACGGCGCGTGCCCCGCCGCGCAAGGCGGCCAGGCGTGGCGCGTACAGCACGGCGAGCGCGGCCCAGGCCATCAGCGTGGGGGTCGTGTAGCGGCTCGACAGCGCGCTCTCCAGCCCGAACTGCAGGCGCCCGCCACTGGTCGCGAAAGCGATGCCGCCGACGTAGGCCACGAAGGCCAGCAGGGCCAGCTCCAGCCGGTGCTCCCGCGGCGCGCGCAGGGCGCGGGGCAGCGCCGCCAGCGCCAGCAGCACGAACACGGCCCCGAACGACTGCCCGACGATCATCCACGAAGGGCCCAGATGCCGGGTGAGGTGCTGGAAGGGCGAGCCGAGGTAGAGCAGCGTGTAGGCCACCATGCCCCCTGGATGCTCGCGCAGCGTCGCCAGCACGCCGCCCCCGTGCCCGCCCGGTGAGACATAACCGGCCGTGTATGCTGCGATGCAGAGGGCGGCCAGCAGCACCAGCACGGCCGTGCGCTTCCACCCCAGGCGTGCGACGAGCGCGTAGAGCACCATCATGGGCAGCGCCATGACGCCGTTGACCATCGTGCCGACGCTGAGCACGCCGAGAGCGCAGGCCGCCACGAACCAGCCCTGCGCCGCGGGCGGGCGCGTCGCGCGGTAGAGGCAGTAGAACCCCGCGAGCGGCAGCAACTGGGCGAGGAAGAACTGGCTCTGGAAGGCCCAGGTCAGGTTCTCCCGCTGCACCCAGGAGAACAGCCACAGCGCGAGCAGCACGGTGCCGGCGATCCACGTCCGGCGCGGCCCGTCCGCCAGCCGCGCGCGCAGGAAGGCGGACAGCACCACGGCGCCGCACCCCGCGAGCAGGTAATTGACCACGATCAGGAACACCTGCTGGCCGCCGAACCAGGTGTACTCCATCCAGAACAGGGCCTTGGCGAGCACCAGCCGGTGCTCGTTGAAGAGCCGCCACCAGGCCTGCCAGCCCGCGCCGCCGCGCACGTCGGTATAGAACTCCAGCGCGCCCCACATGTCCCAGATGGGCACGGACGTGAAGCTGCGCCAGGCGGATACCGCGGTGGCCAGGGCATAGACCGCCGCGAAGGCCAGCAGCAGCGCGAACGGCAGGTGCCGCCGCCAGGCGGGGGCGGCAGGGTGCGGCATGGAGGCTGGGGAAGGCGGGGCGTGTCGGTCCATGGTCCCGTCTTCAGATCTTCATGCGGTGGAACACGGCGCGCGGCAGGTGGCGGATCACCAGCATGATGAGCGCCCATTTCGCCGGGGCGTAGACCACCGGGGCGCCGCGCGCCATGCCGCGCACGATGGCGCCGGCCACGTCCTCGGGCGTCGCGAGCCGCGCGCCTTGCGCCTTGAGGTGCGCGGTCATCGGCGTGTCCGTGGGCCCGGGCTTGACGAGGGTCACGCGCACGCCGGTGCCGGCCAGGCGGTGCTGCAGGCCCTGGGCGTAGCGCTCCACGAGGCCCTTGGCGGCGCCGTACACGTAGTTGGACTGGCGTCCGCGGTCGCCCGCCACCGATCCGATGATGCCGATGCGCCCGCGTCCCTGCGCCTGCTGCGCGCCCGCGAAGGCCTCGGCCCAGAGCGCGGGGGAGATGCCGTTCACTTCCAGCGCCTGCTGCGCCGCCGCGAGGTCGGATTCGCAGGCCGGCTGGTCGGGCAGGTTGCCGTGCGCGATGAGCACGAGATCGGGCACGCCTCCCGCGCACACGCTGCGCACCGTGTCCGTGATGGCGTCGGGCCGCAGCATGTCGCCTGCGATGGTGTCGATGCGCGTGCCGGGCTGGCGCACCTGCAGGTCCGCCGCGACCGAGGGCAGGCGTGCGGCGTCGCGCCCGATGAGCACCAGCCGGTCCACCGTGCCGGCGGCGAGCCAGAGACGGGCGCAGTGGTGCGCGATGGCCGAGGTGGCGCCCACGATGGCGATGGATCGGAAGGAGGAGGTATCGGACATGGCGGGCGGAGGTGGCGGCAGCGAAAGCGGCGCAAACGGTGAACAGGAAAAGACAACGGGGCGCAGTGGCGGGCCGGCGCGTCAGTCGCCGAACAGCCGCAGCGACATCGCGGAGCGGATGCGGGGATCGCGGTAGGGCAGGAACTCCGACAGGCGCGGGTAGCCCGATTCGAACAGCGCGCGGGGCATGCGGGCGTCCTTCGCGGGATACAGCCGGCCGCCGGCCGCGGCCACCACGGTATCGAGCCGCTCGAAGAGGCGCAGCGTGGACTCGCCCAGGTTCGGGAAATCGAGCGCCAGGGTCACGCCGGGCATCGGGAAACTCAAAAGGCCCGGCGGCGTGCGCTGCCCGAAGGTCTTGAGCACCCCGAGGAACGATCCCTGGCCCGACGCGGAGATCTCTCCGAGCAGCGCGGCCACCGCGCCTTCGCCACCCTCGCGGGGCACGGCGCACTGGTACTGGTGGAAGCCGCGGCGGCCGTAGATGCGGTTCCATTCCAGCAGGTTGTCCAGCGGATAGAAGAACGGCTCGTAGTGCTGCAGGCGCCGCCCCGCACGCCGCGCGTGCAGGTGGTAGTAGGCGGTATTGAACGGTCGCAGGCTGAGGCGGTTGACCAGCGAGAACGGCGGCGCGAACGGCACGGTGCGCTTGCCGCCGCCGGGCGGGCGCGGCGGCGACGCCACCGGGCCGGGCACGTGGTTGCCGCGCATGAAGATGCCGCGCGCATCGGCGCCCGAGAGGCAGTCGATCCACGAGACGGTGTATTCCCAATCGGCTTCCGAGGCATCCGAGAGCGCGAAGAATTCCCGCAGGCTCGCGTAGGGCAGGGTTTCGGTGTCGAGCCACGGGCCGGCCACGCGTCGCAGCCGCAGGGTGGCCTGTGTGACGACACCCGTCAGGCCCAGCCCACCGACGGTGGCGGCGAACCAGCCGGGTTGCAGGTCGGGCCCGCAGTGCAGGCGCTGACCGTCGGTGCGCAGCAGCTGCAGGGCCACCACGTGGTCGCCGAAGCTGCCATGCACGTGGTGGTTCTTGCCGTGCACGTCGTTGGCGATCGCGCCGCCCACGGTGGCGAACTGCGTTCCGGGCGTCACGGGCAGCATCCATCCGCGCGGCACGAACGTGCGCTGGATGTCGCGCAGCAGCACGCCGGCCTCGCAGGTGAGCTCGCCCGTGGACTCGTCCCAGGCGATGAAACGGTCGAGCCCACGCGTGGACCAGAGAGCGCCGCCGGGGTTCAGGCAGACGTCGCCGTAGCTGCGGCCCATGCCGTGCGCCAGGCCGTGCTGCCCCTCCGCCAGCGGCAGGCGGGCGGGGGGATGGTCCGCGAGCGCATGCAGCGCGTGCTCCGCCGCCTGCAACCGCCCCCAGGAATGCACGGCTACCACGGCCACCCCAGTGCCGCCGCGGCCAGGGCCAGCACGAACACCGCACCCGCCACGATGCTGGCGCGGTCCTTGAACGCGAAGACGAGCGGATCGTCGTGCATCTCGCCGCGGGCCGCGCGCAGCCACATCCAGCTCACCCAGAAGGCCAGCACCGGCACGGTGGCCCAGACCAGACCGGGCGCGCGGTACATGGTCATCACCGCATCGCTGTTGAGGTAGAGGGCGAGCACCACCACGGAGGTATAGCCTGCCGCCACGCCCAGGCTCTGCACAATGGGCGCATCCGAGGTGAGATAGCCGCGGCCGTGGGCCTGCGTCTTGCCCGCCGCCTGTTGCACCAGCAGTTCCGCATAGCGCTTCACGAAGGCCAGCGACAGGAACAGGAAGCCCGAGCAGGCGATCAGCCAGAACGACAGCGGCTGCGCGATGGCCGCCGCGCCCGCCACCAGGCGCAGCGTGTAGAGCACGGCGAGCGCCACGCAGTCCACCAGCACCCAGCGCTTGAGCGCCAATGAATAGGCCCAGGTGGTCGCGAAATACACCAGCAGCCACGCGAGGAAGGCCGGGGCGGTGGCCCAGGCCAGCGCGAGGCTGGCGCCCGCCAGTACCGGCACGAGTGCCACCCCCTGCCATGCCGGCAGCGTGCCGGCGGCGAACGGCCGCAGCCGCTTGCGCGGGTGCTGGCGGTCGCTCTCCAGGTCCAGCAGGTCGTTGGCGAGGTAGACGGAAGAGGCGCACAGCCCGAACGCCAGGAAGGCCATGAGCAGTTGCGTCCAGGCGGCGCCGTCGCCCAGGCGGTGCGCCGCCATGAGCGGCACGAACAGCAGCAGGTTCTTCATCCACTGGTGCAGGCGCAGCGCCTTGCGCCACACGGAGAGGCCGGCCGAGGCGGGGGGAAAGCTGCGCTGCACGTTGCCCTGCGCCTCGGCCCGCCGCGCCACGGAGGCGGACGCATTGACCACGATGGCCGCGCGCGCGGCGCGCCAGACGGGCAGGTCTGCGCGCGAATTGCCCGCGTAGTCGAAACCGCGCTCGCCGAAGGCCCGCACCAGCGCATCGGCCTTCGCCGGACCGGCGAGGTTGGTGGCGCCGTCGCTCGCCATCACCGCGTCGAAGCAGCCCAGGTGCGCGGCGATCGCATCGGCCAGCGCCTGGTCGGACGCCGTGCACAGCACGATGCGCCGCCCGGTGGCGCGCTGCTCGCGCAGCCAGGTAACGAGCGGCTGGTTGTAGGGCAGATGGGCGACCGGAACCTCCACCTGCTGCGCGATGCGGCGCTTGAGGGCCGCCTTGCCGCCTGCCAGCCACACCGGCAGCGCCAGCGCCTTCCAGGGCGCCTCGCGCACCAGCTGCAGGGAGCTTTCGTGCAGCATGTCGGTGAGCAGCAGCGTGCCGTCGAGGTCCACCACCAGGGGCAGGGCGTCGGCGGAAAGCGATGGATGGGTGGACGGACGCACGAAAAGCCCCTGGACGGTACGGAAAGCCCGGAAACAATCCGGGGCCGGACGCCCTGGATCAATGGCGAATGCAAAAAATGGAACGGGAGATTGTAGGAGGGCCCCGGTGGCAGGACGTGCCCGGCCCGCAGGGCTCTCTACACTGCGCGGCAGGCGGGCCGTTCCGCGATCCCTTTTGCGTTCCACGACGAGATGCGTTCCATGCCGATACCGCTGCCCTGGCCCCTTCCCGCCCTCCTGGCCTGGGGGGGTGCCTGGCTCGCCTTCGCGCTGCTGCGCGGCGTGCCCGGCATCCCCTGGTGGGGCGCCTGGCTCGCGGGCTGCGGCGTTGGCGTGCTCGCCAGCCTCTGGGGCTCCACGCGCTGGCGGCAGGGCTTCATCGCGGCCGGCTTCCCCCTGTCCTTCCTGGCGGCCGGTGCCGCGCAGGTGCCCGCCTGGGCCTGGCTCGCACCCCTGGGCGTGCTGCTGCTGGTCTATCCGCTCAACGCCTGGCGCGACGCGCCGCTGTTTCCCACCCCGCAGCGCGCGCTCGACGGCCTTCCGGATGCCGCACCCCTGGAGCCCGGCGCCGCCGTGCTCGATGCGGGTTGCGGCCTGGGCCACGGCCTGCGCGCGCTGCGCCGCGCCTATCCCGCCGCGCGGCTGGAGGGGCTGGAGTGGAGCTGGCCGCTGCGCTGCCTGTGCGCGCTGCGCTGCCCCTGGGCGCGGGTGCGCCGCGGCGACATCTGGCGCGCGCCCTGGGGCGGCTACCGGATGGTGTATGTGTTCCAGCGGCCGGAGAGCATGTCGCGCGCGGCCGCCAAGGCCCGCGCCGAGATGGCGGCGGACGCCTGGCTGGTCAGCCTCGCCTTCGAGGTGCCGGGGGCCGCGCCCGAGGCCGTGCTGCGGCCCGCGGACGGCCACCCGGTCTGGATCTACCAGGTGGGGCGCCTGCCCGCGCCGTCTGGGCGCGCGCAGACCCCGGCGCTATGATTCGGCGCCGCCGCGCGACGGCTTCACTCCACTGCCGAGCACGGCCCGATTACTCCCGGACGCGGCCCTTCCATTCCCCTGTGTTTATCCCGAAAGGAATTTCTCCCATGCTCCAGAAGACCTTCACCCTGCTGGCGGTGGCCGGCGCCGCGGCGCTGCTGTCGGGTTGCGAGACCACGAACATGCGCATGGGCAGCGCCGAGTCCAAGACGGTGGCGACGGGCGCGGCGGCGGGGGAGTCGTCGGCGAACGCGAACACGCAGCTGGAGCGCTGCTCCTCGCCGCTGGGCACGGTGTCTCTGGTGGAGAACCAGGACGCTGGCTGGTACACGATCCTGCGCAATGAATACCGCCTGCCGCCCACGTCGAACCTGCTGCGCCTGCTGATCCAGCAGTCGAACTGCTTCGTAGTGGTGGAGCGCAGCATGGCCGGCATGGGCGCGATGAACCGCGAGCGCGCCCTGATGCAGTCGGGCGAAATGCGCGGCGGCAGCAACTTCGGACAGGGCCAGATGGTGGCCTCGGACTACGGCATGTCGCCGGAGATCATCTTCTCCAACAGCGACGCGGGCGGCATCGGCGGCGCGCTGGGTGCGCTCATCGGCGGCGGCAGCGGCCGGGCGATCGGCGCGCTGGGCGGCTCGCTCAAGACGCGCGAGGCGAGCGCGATGCTGACGCTGGTGGACAACCGCTCGGGCGTGCAGGTGTCGGTGTCGGAAGGCAGTGCGTCCAAGAGCGATTTCGCGGGCTTCGGCAGCCTGTTCGGCGGCTCCGCCGGGGGCAACCTGGGCGGCTACCAGAACACCTCGCAGGGCAAGGTGCTGACGGCGGCGTTCATGGATGCGTACAACCAGATGGTCGTGGCACTGCGCAACTACAAGGCGCAGAAGGTGCAGGGCCAGGGCCTGGGCGGCGGTGGCCGGCTGGGCGTGGACGGAGGCGCGGCCCCGTCGCAGACGAAGGCCGGTGCGTCGATGTCGGTGCGCGAGGCCCAGGCGCGCCTGAATGCGCTGGGCTACGACGTAGGCGCGCCGGACGGCGGCATGGGCCCGAAGACGTCGAACGGGCTGCGGGCATTCCAGAAGGACAAGGGCCTGCCGGTGACGGGTCGGCTGGATGCCGCCACGACGGACGCGCTTTCGCGCTGAGCGGCCCGAAGCGGTCCCCTTGACGGGACCGTTGGAGCCCATTTTCCGGCGCCTGGCGCAGCACGGCTGCTGAGACGGCCGCAACGCGTCGGCTCCGGAAGCTCTGCCATAGCTGTCGCTCTGCGACCGTCGGGTCGGGTTTAGCCCACAGTGAGGTGGCTGTTGCAATTTCACCGGGCGGTCCGGCCGTGGAACTGACGTATTGTTACGTTTCAGAAAAATCCACGAGAGCGACATGAAATTGCGGACACGGATCCTGCTGCTGTGCGGTGCCACGCTGCTGGGAATGCTGCTTCTTTCTGCGGTGGCGCTGACCACGCAGTACCAGACCATGCTGCGGGAGCGCACCAACCAGTTATCCACCCTGGTGACGCTCGCGCACGCTGCGGCGCAGAAGGCCTACGACGAGGAAAAGGCTGGCCGCATATCGCATGAGGACGCCGTGAAGTCGGCCAAGCGGGCGATCGGCAGTTTCCACCGGGGCGACCAGTACTTCTTCGTTCGCGGCTACACCGATGACGTGAATCTCGTCCATCCGAATCCCAAACGCATCGGGATCGTCGATCCCAATGTCGGCAGGGCGGCGGGAGAGCGCTACCGCGCGGCGCTGCAGGGCAAGACCATCGGCACCGTGGTGGCCAAGGGCACACGCCCGGGCGCCAAGGAAGAAGTGGAAAAGCTCTATGCCATCATCAAGTTCGAACCCTGGGACTGGACCATTGGCTTCGGTGACTACATCGACGACATCGACCAGGCGTTCTGGCGCCAGGCAGCCATCCTCCTCGGCATCTGCGGCGTGTTGATGATCGCCATCGGCGCCCTGGCCTGGGACATGCTTCGCACCCTGGTGCGCCAGCTGGGAGGCGAACCCCAGTACGCGGCCGAAGTAGTGCAGCAGATCGCCGACGGCAACCTTGCCGTGGATGTGCAGACCCGGCCGGGCGACCGCACCAGCATCCTGCATGCCATCCGCACCATGCGGGACAACCTCTCCTTCCTGGTCATGCAGGTGCGGGACAGCACCGGCTCCATCACCACGGCCTCCGCGGAGATCGCCTCGGGCAACGGCGACCTGTCATCGCGCACCGAGTCGCAGGCCAGCGCGCTGGAACAGACCGCGGCCTCCATGGAGGAGTTGACCGCTACCGTGCAGCAGAACGCACAGAACGCCCGGGTCGCGAACGATCTCGCCGTGGCGGCTTCCGGCGTGGCCGTCCGGGGCGGCGCCATGGTGGGGCAGGTCGTGGAAACAATGGGGTCGATCGACGCGTCCTCACGCAAGATCGTGGACATCATCAGCGTCATCGACGGCATCGCCTTCCAGACCAACATCCTGGCGCTGAACGCCGCCGTGGAGGCGGCCCGCGCGGGCGAGCAGGGACGTGGATTCGCCGTGGTGGCGAGCGAAGTGCGCAGCCTCGCCGGCCGATCGGCGGCGGCCGCCAAGGAGATCAAGGGCCTGATCGACGACTCGGTGTCGAAGGTCGGCGAGGGAACCCGCCTCGTGCAGCAGGCGGGCTCCACCATGCAGGAAATCGTCGATGGCGTGCAGCGCGTCACCGCGATGGTGGCCGAGATCAGCGCCGCCAGCGCGGAGCAGAGCGCCGGCATCGCGCAGGTGAACCAGGCCGTCTCGCAAATGGACCAGGGCACGCAGCAGAATGCGGCGCTGGTGGAGCAGGCCCTGGCTGCGGCCCAGTCGCTGAGCCAGCAGGCCCAGGCACTCTCCCACACGGTGGACAAGTTCCGCGTGGACGAATCGGCGCGCAGCCTGCCGGCACTGGCGCCTTGAGGCCGCCGGGCACTGCCGCAGTGCGTGGCGTGGCCGTTCAGCCCGCTGCTCTCTCCATCGGATGGCGCTCCGTGTGGTGCTTGAGCCGCGCGGGGTGGAGTCTCGGAAAGCCGCCCGGAAACCTGGCCATTCTTGGGGGACCGACGGTCCGCCTGCGCAGGCCGCCGGAATCGTTCTGAAACGTCCTGAATCCTCCCGGCACCGTGCCTGCCGCCGCCGGGCCCCCTATACTTCCGCCCGTTGGTGCTCGCGCGGCCGCTTCCGGCCGCGCAGTTAAACGGGAACCAGGAAGGGCCAGTCCGCCACGGACATCCGCCCCGGCCTGGGCTGCCCCCGCAACGGTCAGCGATGGAAGGCGCACGTGTACGAAGCGCGCGCCTTCGGCCCCTGGAACGATGCCCACTGGACAAGCCCTCGCGGCCTCCGGGAAGGGCCCAGGGAGCCCGGCATGCCTGCCGCAACGCCAGCCCGGATACCGGCCGACAGGGGAGTGCGCGCGCTGCGCCGCGGCGTGCGCGTTCCATTTCACGGACCCTGCGGGGAGGCAGGGTGCGGGCGCGTTCGCCGCTGGGCGGGCGCATTTTCGTTCGTTGCTTTCCCATGCCAGATTCTTCGGCGCAGTCCTCCGCGGCCTGCGAGACCGCCGCCACGGGGCCCGGCACCGTGTGGTTCGTCGGGGCCGGTCCCGGCGACCCGGAACTCATCACCGTCAAGGGCCGCTCGCTCATCGAGCGCGCGGGCGCCATCCTGTTCGCGGGCTCGCTCGTGGACGAGGCCGCCACGCGCTGGGCGCCGCCCGGCTGCTCGATTGCCGACAGCAAGTCGATGACGCTCGACCAGATGGCCGCATGGCTCGTGCTGCAGGCCCAGAAGCACCGCACCGTGGTGCGCCTGCAGACGGGCGATCCGGCCCTGTACGGCGCGCTGGTCGAGCTGGTGCAGCCGCTCGATGCGGCCGGCGTGCCGGTGCGCGTGGTGCCGGGCGTCTCGTCGGCCATGGCCTCGGCCGCGGCGGCGGTGGAGAGCTTCACGCTGCCCGAGGTCACGCAGACCGTGGTGTTCACCCGCGTGGAGGGCCGCACGCCGATGCCGCCGGGCGAATCGCTCGCCGAGCTCGCGCGCCACCGCTGCACGCTCTGCATCTTCCTGTCGATCACGCTGCTGCACAAGGTGCAGGCCGGCCTGCGCGAGGCCGGCTGGCCCGACGACGCGCCGCTGCTGGTGGTGCACAAGGCCTCCTGGCCCGGCGAGGAGCGCATCGTGCGCTGCACCGTGGCCGACGTGCGCGAGCGCTGCCGCGAGGCGCAGGTGGTGAGCCAGGCCATGATCATCGCCAGCCCCACGCTGGGCGCCCGCCAGTGGCCGCAGCTCGCCAAATCCAAGCTCTACGACCCGGGCTTCACCCACCGCTTCCGCCGCGCGAGCGATGCGCCGCAGGGTGCGGAAGCCTCCAGTCCGCTGACGGACACCCCACAGGACACCCCACGATGACGCACCTGCACGCTCCGCATGCCCATGGGCACTCCCACGAACACGGCCATGAACACGGCCACGGCACGGGCCACGCTCCGGCCGCTGCCGTCCGCATCGGTGTCGATGCCGGGGCCGCGCCCGCGCAGGCCGGCACCACCGTGCTGCTGGTCGGCCACGGCTCCCGCGAGCCCGAGGGCAACGACGAGATCCACGCCTTCGTGCGCCAGTGGCGCGAGCGCCAGCCCGGCTGGCGCATCGAGGTCTGCTTCATCGAATTCGCGCCGCCCGGCCTGCACGACGGCCTGCTGCTGGCCGCCAAGGGCAGCTCCCGCGTGCTGGTGCTGCCGCTCATCCTGAACGCGGCCGGCCACGTGAAGATGGAGATCCCCGAAGCCATCGAGCATGCGCGCGAACACTGCCCGGGCGTGGAATTCCTCTACGGCCCGCACCTCACGGCCTGCGAGCCCATCCTCGCGATCCTGCAGCGCCAGCTGCGCCGCTGCATGCAGAAGCTGGACATGCCCGACCCCACCACCACCGGCGTGGTGCTGCTGGGCCGGGGCTCCTCCGATCGGCAGGCCAACGGCGACGTCGCCAAGATGGCGCGCTGGCTGCAGGAAGACAGCCACCACGAGCTGGTCGAGATCGCCTTCACGGGCATCACCTGGCCGCGCCTGGAGCGCGTGGTGCAGCGCCAGGCGCTGCTGGGCATGAAGCAGATCGTGGTGCTGCCCTATTACCTCTACACCGGCACGCTGATGCAGCGCATCGGCCGGCAGGTGGAACACTTGCGCGTGCAGTACCCGCAGCTGCGCTTTGCGCAGTCCGGCCACTTCGGCATGGAGCGCGAGATCTTCGAATTGCTGGAGCAGCGCGTGGCCGATCTGCAGGCAGGCCTGCCCGACAGCCGCCTGCCGTGCGACGGCTGCAAGTACCGCGAGATCGCGCACGACCTGGGGCACGGCCACAGCCATGAGCACACGCATGCGCCTGCGGCCGCGGCCCCCGCCGCGGCAGGCGCCGAACACGCGCACGCCCATGACCATGGGCACGATCACGCGCACGGGCACGGCGATCACGGGCATGACCACGGCCATGCCCATGGGCACACGCACGGCCACGATCACGTCCACGCAGCCCCCCAGCCGGCCGGAGCCGCCGCATGAGCACGGTCAACACCGTCACCGAACAGCTCACGCGCGCCGGCCAGGCCATCGAGCACGACAGCTTCGCCATCATCGACGCCGAGGCCGGCCCGCACGCCTACACGGCGCAGCAGTGGCCGATCGTGCGCCGCATGATCCACGCCAACGCCGACTTCGAATTCAACGGCCTGACCGACTTCCACCCCCAGGCGGTGGAGGCCGGCATCGCCGCCATGCTGCGCGGCGGCGCGCCCGTGGTGGCCGACGTGGAGATGATCTGCTCGGGCCTGTCGCAGCCGCGCCTGGCGCACTTCGGCATGCGCACGCACCAGTTCATCAGCGACGCCGACGTGATCGCCCAGGCCCAGGCCGAGGACACCACGCGCGCCGTGCAGGCCATGCGCAAGGCGCACCGGCAGGGGCTGCTGCAGGGGGCCGTGGTGGGCATCGGCAACGCGCCCACGGCGCTCATCGAACTCGTACGCCTGATCCGCGAAGAGGGCGTGCGCCCCGCGCTGGTGGTGGGCATGCCGGTGGGCTTCGTCTCCGCCGCCGAATCCAAGGACCTGATGGCCGAAGTCGCCGAGGTGCCCTGGATCGTGATCCGCGGCCGCAAGGGCGGCTCCACCCTGGTGGTGGCCGCGCTGCACGCGCTGCTGGCGCTGGCCGAGGCGCGGCAGAAGCAGGCGCAACGGTCCACAGCGAACGCCGCCGGAGGCTGATCCCGCCATGATGGAGAAAACCGTCCGCCGCGGCACGCGCACCGGCTTCACCACCGGGGCCTGCTCCGCCGCCGCCGCGCGCGCCGCCGTGCTGGGCCTGGTGGGGGGCGCCGTGCCCGAGGCGGTGGACTGCCTGCTGCCCAACGGCGATGTGGTGCGCTTCGCGGTGAATGACGGCACTTGCGAAGGTGGCCAAGCTGCGCACGCCATGGTCATCAAGGACGCGGGCGACGACCCCGACTGCACCGACAAGGCCCACCTCACGGCCGACGTGCGCGTGCTGCCCGGCCGCGCGGGCGAGGTCGTGCTGTGCGGCGGCTTCGGCGTGGGCACGGTCACCATGGCCGGCCTGGGCCTGGAAGTGGGCGGCCCGGCCATCAACCCCGTGCCCCGCCGCAACATCGAAGACAACGTGCGCGCCGTGGGCGGCCCGCTGCTGGCGCATGCGGGGCTGGAGGTGACCATCTCCGTGCCCCAGGGCGTGGAGATGGCCAAGAAGACGCTGAATGCACGCCTCGGCATCCTGGGCGGCATCTCCATTCTGGGCACCACCGGCATCGTCAAGCCGTATTCCACGTCGGCCTACCGCGCCAGCGTGGTGCAGGGCGTGCAGGTGGCCGCCACGCTGGGCCACGGCGTGGTGGTGCTCACCACCGGCGGGCGCACCGAGCAGTTCGCGATGAAGGAGCGGCCCGAACTGCCCGCCGCCTGCTTCGTGCAGATGGGCGACTTCCTGCGCTACGCGCTCGACGAGGCCGTGGCGCAGGGCCTGCGCGAGGTGGTGATCGGCGGCATGGTGGGCAAGCTCACGAAGATCGCCCAGGGCGAGACCATCACCCACGCCAATCGCGCAGAGGTCGATACCGAATTGCTGGCCGAACTCGCGGCCCGCGTGGGCGCGCCGCCCGAGGTCTGCGCCGAGATCGCCGCCGCCGAAACCGCGCGCTTCGGCGCCGAGCGCATGCAGGCTCTGGGCCTGGGCGAGCCCTTCCACCACGCGCTCGCCCAGGCCGTGGTGCAGACGCTCACGGCGCCCGACCGCTACGGCGACCGCTTCCATCTCACCGTGCTGGTCTGCGATTTCGACGGCAGCAAGATCACCGAGGCCGCCTCCGGGCCGGCCACCAACGCATGACCGCATGACGATGACGACCACCAACCTGCTCGAAAAAGACCCCCAGCCCTGCCGCGTGATCGGCGTGCTGGACGACGGCGCCGCCAGCCTCGGCGCCACCGCGCTCGCGCTGCTGCGCCGCGCCGACCTGGTGATCGGCGGCACGCGCACCCTGGCGCTGCTGGAGGACGACATCGCCCCGCAGGCCGTGCGCCGCGACCTGACCGGCTGCCTCTCGTCCGTGCCCGGCTGGATCGCCGAGGCCCGCGCCGCCCACCAGGCCTGCGTGGTGCTGGCCACGGGCGACCCACTCTGCCACGGCATCGCGAGCTACCTGGCCTCGCGCCTCTGTATCCAGGCGCTGGAGGTGATGCCCAACGTCTCCACCCTGCAGCTCGCCTGCGCCCGCCTGGGCCTGGCCTGGCAGGACGCGCGCATCGTCTCCGTGCATGCCAAGGATGCCGGCGAATGGTCCGTGGGCGCCGCGCCCGCGCATGGCCTCTACGCGCTGGCCCAGGCCGTGCGCCAGCACGACCGGCTGGCCGTGCTCACCAGCCCCGACAACACGCCCGCGCGCATCGCCCGCCTGCTGGTAGCCGAAGGCCTGGGCGACGATTTCCAGATCAGCGTGGCCGAGCGTCTCTGCACCCCCGACGAGCGCGTCTGGGCCGACATGGCGCCCGCCCAGGCCGCCGCGCAGGAGTTCGCCGACCCCAACGTCGTGCTGCTGGTGCGAACACGCCAGCGGCCCGATGCCGTGCGCTTCGGCCTGCCCGACGCGGCCTACCACCAGCGCCAGCCCGACAAGGGCCTGATCACCAAGCAGGAAGTGCGCGCCGTCTCGCTCGCCCGCATGCAATTGCGCGCCACCAGCCGCGTGTGGGACATCGGCGCCGGGAGCGGCTCCGTGGGGCTGGAGGCCGCGCGCCTGTGCCCGCAGGGCCATGTCTGGGCGATGGAGAAGAACGAGGGCGACGTGGAGATCGCGCGCCGCAACGTGCGCGACTTCGGCGTCTCCAACCACACGCTGGTGCACGGCAAGGCCCCCGAAGGGCTGGATGCCTGGCCCGATCCGGACGCCGTCTTCATCGGCGGCTCGGGCGGCGAGCTGGCCGAGCTGATCGCGCTGTGCCTTAAACGCCTGCGCCCCGGCGGCTGGCTGGTGATGAACTTCGTCACGCTGGAGAACCTGGCCGCCGCCACCCAGGCGCTGCAGGCCGCGGGCGCGGCGTGGGACGTGCTGCAGTTGCAGGCCGCGCGCAGCAAGCCCATCCTGCACATGCACCGCATGGCGGCCGAGAACCCGGTGTGGATCGTCTGCGCGCAGGCGGGCAGCGCCGGGGCCGCGGCGCCGGCCGTGGAGGAGGGCGCATGACCGCCGAACACGCCACCACCATCACGACCGCGCCGCAGCCGCAGCCGCGGGACACGCATGCGCCGGCACCGCAAGGCCCTCTGGGCCGCCTGATCGGCGTCTCCCTCGGCCCGGGCGACCCCGGCCTCATCACCCGCGCCGCCTGGGCCCAGCTGCAGCGCGCCGATGCCGTCTGGACCTATCCCGCGCGCAGCACCAAGACACCCAGCTACGCCTTCGATATCGTGCAGCGCGCCGGCCTCACCCCGCCCGCCGTGCACCAGACCCTGCTGTTCCCGATGACGCACGACGGCGACAAGCTCGCCCGTGCCTGGATGCGCGCGGCCGACACCGTGCTGCCCTGGCTGCAGGCCGGGCAGGACGTGCTCTTCCTGGTCGAAGGCGACGCCAGCACCTATGCCACCTTCGGCCACCTGGCGCGCACCGTGCGGGCGCTGGATGCGCGCATCGAAGCGCCCGTGATCGCCGGCGTGAACGCCTTCACGGCGGCCTGCGCCACGCGCGGCATGCCGCTGGCCGAGCAGGACGACACCATCGCCATCGTGCCCGCCGCCTACGGCGTGAGCGCGGTGGACCGCCTGCTGCCCGACTTCGACACCCTGGTGCTCATGAAGGTCAAGCCGCTGATGGACGACCTGATCGACTGGCTGGAGCGCCGCGAGCTGCTGTCCTGCACCCAGTTCATCGAGCGCGTGGGCGCGCCCGACGAGCGCTGCGTGGCAGGCCCCGATCTGCCCGCGCTGCGCGGCACCAAGGTCAGCTACCTGTCGCTCATGGTGGTGAAGAACCCGCACCGCATCCGGGGCGAGCGCATCAAGGGCTGCCTGAAGAAATCCTCGCCCGCGGCCGCAGCCGCTGCTGCCGGCCAACCCCTGTCCGACGAACCGGAGCTTGCCGAATGACGACCGCCACCACTCCCGCCGCGCCCGACGTGGTGCTCTCCGCCCCCGCGCAGCCCGCCGCCGAGGTGCGCGTCTGCCTCGTCGCCATCACCCGCCACGGCGCCGCCCAGGCCGCGCAGCTGGCGCGCGACGTGCCCCAGGCGCACGTCTGCACCGCCGCCAAGTTCGCCGCCGCCTTCGAGGGCCTGCCCAACACCGTGCGCGCCTACGAAGGCGCGCTGCGCGACGAGATCGCGCCGCTCTTCGCGCAGTACGACCAGCTGGTCTTCTTCGTCTCGCTGGGCGCCGTGGTGCGCCTGATCGCGCCGGTGCTCAAATCCAAGGACGAGGACCCCGGCGTCACGGTGGTGGACGATGCCGGCCAGTTCGTCATCCCCGTGCTCTCGGGCCACGTGGGCGGCGCCAACGAATGGAGCGAACGCATCGCCGCGCTGATCGGCGCCACGCCCGTGCTCACCACCGCATCCGACGTGGGCAAGACCATTCCGGTGGACATCCTCGGCCGGCACCTGGGCTGGCGCGTGGAGGCACCGAAGATCAACATCACCCGCGTCTCGGCCCACGTGGTCAACGGCGAGCCCATCGCGGTGGTGCAGGAGGCCGGCAGCCCGAATTGGTGGAATCGGCCCACGCCGCTGCCCGCCAACATCGTTTGCCTCGGCGACTGGAGCGGCGTGGATCCCGAACGCTTCAAGGCCGTGCTGTGGATCACGCACGACGAGGTAGCGCCCGAGCGCTGGGCCGCCTGGCACGAGCGGCTGGTGGTGTACCGCCCGCCCGTGGAAGGCGCTGCGGCATGACGCAGCCAGGCGAAGGGGCTTCGACAGGCTCCGTCCGAACGGTGGTGGCTGCCTGCGCCGACGCCCGCCTCGCCATCGGCCTGGGCTGCGACCGCGGCACGCCCGAGGCCACGGTCGAGGCCTGCCTGCGCGAAGCGCTGGCCCAGGTGGATGCACAGATCGCCCAGGTGGCCGTGGCCGCCAGCATCGAGGCCAAGCAGGACGAAGCCGCCTTCCTCTCGCTGGCCGCCCGCCACGGCTGGCCGCTGCGCTGGTACGCCGCCGCGCAGCTGGCCGCCGTGCCCGTGCCCAACCCCTCCGAGACCGTGCTGCGCTACATGGGCACGCCCTCGGTCAGCGAAGCCGCCGCGCTGCTGGCCGCGGGCGCGGCCGATGCGTCGGCCCTGGTGGTGGAAAAACACCGCCTGCGCGGGCCCGACGGGCGCAATGCCACCGTCTCCATCGCGCGCATGGCGCAGGCCTCGCAGGGCATCTCCGATCACGCCGGCTGAGGCACCGCGCAAGCGCCTCGAGCCGGATTTCTCCCGCAACTCACTGAAAGGTCCACCATGCATATCGAAATCGGCATCCTCTCGCAGGACAAGATCGCCTATGCCTCCGTCGCCGCCACGGCGCTGCTGGGCGCGCACGCGCTGCCCCTGCTCAAAAGCCCCACGGCTTGGCTGCGCACGCTGCTGGCCGCGTTCTTCTTCAGCGTGCTGATGCAGGTCTGGCACATGCCCGTGGGCCCGTCGGAGCTGCACTTCGTGGGCGCCATGCCGATCTACCTGCTGTTCGGCTTCATCCCCACGCTGTTCGGCTTCGGCCTGGGGCTGCTCGCGCAGGCCCTGGTCTTCGAGCCGCAGGATCTGGCGCACCTCGCCATCAACTTCCTGAGCCTGGCCGTGCCGCTCTTCGCCGTGCACCACGGCCTGGGCAAACGCATGCAGCGCATCAGCGTGGCCAACGTGCTCAAGCTCGATGCCGTGTACTACGCGGGAGTCACGCTCATGGTCGGCTTCTGGCTCTCCATCAGCAGCGATGCGGCCCCGGTGGCCGACTGGGCGCTGTTCGCCGCGTCGTACCTGAGCCTCGTGGCCGTGGAGCCGCTGCTCACCATCGGCATCACGGTGGCCGCTGCCCGACTGCGCGGCCGCCGCTGGCTCGCCGTCTGCATCGACGAGCGCACGCTGCAGCGCATCGCCGCGCCCGCATCGCCCGCCGCCGCACCGGCCGCCTGACCCCCCCACGACAGAAAACGACACGCACATGTCCGCAGGAAAGATCATGCTCGTGGGCATCGGCCCCGGCAGCACCGACCACATGACCGCGCGCGCCCGCGCCGCCATCGCCGAGGCCGACACCATCATCGGCTACGTCACCTACATCAAGCTCGTGGCCGATCTCATCGAGGGCAAGGAGATCATCCGCAAGTCGATGACCGAGGAACTCGACCGCGCCATCGAATCGCTGGCCCGCGCCCGCGAGGGCAAGAAGGTCGCGCTCATCTCCTCCGGCGATGCGGGCGTGTACGGCATGGCCGGCCCCACCTTCGAGGTGCTGTTCCAGGCCGGCTGGACGCCCCCCGCCTTCGACGAGAACGGCGTGGTCGAGCCCGGCGGCATCGAGGTCGAGATTGTGCCCGGCGCATCGGCCCTCAACAGCTGCGCGGCCCGCGTGGGCGCGCCGCTCACGCACGACTTCTGCGCCATTTCCCTCTCGGACCTGCTCACGCCCTGGCCCACCATCGCGCGCCGCCTCGACGCGGCCGCCATGGCCGACTTCGTGGTCGCGCTCTACAACCCCAAGAGCGGCCGCCGCACGCGCCAGATCGAGGAAGCGCAGCGTCTCTTCCTGCGCCACCGCAGCCCCGACACGCCCGTGGCCATCGTCAAGAGCGCCTACCGCCGACGCGAACGCATCGAGTTCGCCACGCTCGCCACCATGTGCGATGCCGACATCGGCATGCTGAGCACCGTGCTCATCGGCAACAGCAACACCATCGTGCAGCACGGCCTCATGGTCACGCCGCGCGGCTATGCCAACAAGTACGACGTGGAAGGCGGCGGCGCCACGCGCGAAGGCGAACGTCCCGGCCGCTCGCTCTCCACGGGCCTCAATGGATGGCTGGAGAACCTGCAGATGGACCATGCGGCCGGCGAAAGCATCGAAGCGCTGGCCCTGCGCCACCGCCTGCCGGCCGACTACATCCGCGACACCCTGGCCCAGCCGCTCGCCATCGCCGAGGCCGCGGCCGCGGCCACCGAGGAAGAAGCATGAGCACCGACATCCCCACAACCACCACCCCTGCAGCCGCCGCACCCGAAGGCGTGCGCGTCGCCGTCAAGCCCAAGATCGGCAGCTACCGCCGCCACATCCTCATCTGCACCGGCCCGCGCTGCGCGCAGGAGGGACAGGCCCAGGCCCTGTTCGACAGCCTGGGCGAGAAGTTCAAGGCCGCCGGCTTGAACGACGGCGACCTGCGCGTCAAGCGCAGCCGCGTGAGCTGTTTCGCCGCCTGCAAGGGCGGCCCGGTGATGTGCGTCCAGCCCGACGGCACCTGGTACTACGACGTCACGCCCGAGAACATGGACCGCATCATCGAGCAGCACCTCGTCGGTGGCCAGCCGGTCGAGGAACTGGTGTTCCATCAGGGGCCTTCGGGCGGTTAAGGCAACGCTGAACAAGCCCCCCGCGCGCAGTGCAGAGACTTATTCAGCGTCGCCTTTATTGATTTGCTGCTTGCGGTGGCCGCGGCACGCCGCAGGCCCGCGCCAGCAACGCGCGCAAGGCCGGCTGTCCGGGCGGCACAGCCAGACCGATACCCAGCGCCAGCGCATCGCCCTCGACCAGCCGGCGGTAGGCCACGCCCGCGCGACGCAATCCCGCGAAGGAGCTGGCCAGCAACGCCATGCCGCACCCGGCTGCCACCTCGGCCAGCAGGACGTGGTGGTCCGCCGGCTCGCGCAGCCGTTGCGGCGCGAAGCGGTGCCGCGCGAACACCTGCTCGCAGTGGTCGTAGAACGCGGGCTGCCGGGCCCGCTCGAACCAGAAGACGGGCCCATCCGCCAGATCGGCCAGCCGCAACAGCCGGCGCCGCGCCAGCGGGTGCGCGGAGGGTATCGCCGCCACCATGGGCAATCGGTCCAGTTCCTGCACCTCCAGCCCGCGCACGTCCGTCGGCAGCGCGACGAAGGCGACATTGAGCCGGCCCGCGCGCAGTTGCCGCACCAGCCGCGGTGAGGTGTCCGACGCCACTTCCACCCGCACCCCGGGCTGCAGCGCCTGCACGCGGTCGGCCAGCCCCCGGAACCAGGCCGGCTCGGCCGCGCTGGTCAGCCCCAGCCGCAGCGTGGCCGGCACGGCGGCGCCCTGGAAGGCGGCCTCGGCCTGCCGCAGCAGATCGGCCACGCCGCGCGCATAGGGCAGCAGCCGATGCCCCGCTTGCGTGAGATGCACGCCACGGGCGTGTCGATCGAAAAGCGGCATGCCCAGCCGTGCCTCCAGCTCCCGGATCGCGCGGCTCAGGGGCGGCTGCGAAAGATGCAGCGCTTCGGCGGCCTGCCGAAAGCTCAACGCATCGGCCACCGCCAGGAAGAGGGCCAGCGAACGGGAATCGACTTTTTGAGACATACCAAAAAGGTATCACCAAAACGGTCATTCCTGGAACGCTCCAGGCTTCCTACATTGGCAGCCAAAACACCTGAAAGGACCCGGCATGCCCCACGCAACCCACCTGCTGACCACCCCATCACACGGTAGCCCGACGACGGCCCCATGCATCGACAATGCGCGCCACGAGCGCGGCGCCCGCATGCTGGCCCAGGTGGACGGCCCTGCGGGCCTCGCCGTGGTCGAGCAACTGGCACAGTCCTTCCCCGACTTCGCCCGCCTGCTGCTGGAATTCCCGTTCGGCGACATCTATTCGCGCCCTGCGCTGGGCCTGCGCGAACGCGAGCTGGCCACCGTGGCGGCCCTCTGCGCCATGGGCCATGCGCTACCGCAACTGCGCGTCCACGTGCATGCGGCACTGCACGTGGGCTGCAGCCCGGAAGAGATCGTCGAGGTGGTGATGCAGATGGCGGTCTATGCCGGCTTTCCGGCCGCGCTCAATGCGCTGGGCGTGGTGCGCGAAGTGTTCGCCGCATCGGGCATTGCGCTGCCGCTGAGCGGCGGCGGTCAGGCCGGCAAGGACGAGGCGCCATCGACGGCCGCATAGTGCGACACGACCGGGAACGGCTCGTAGAAATGGTGCAGCAGCCGTTTCCATTCCTGGTACTGCGGCGAGCCGCGAAAGCCCTGTTCGTGGGCTTCGAGGGTGTCCCACTCCACCAGCAGCAGGTACTCATTCGGCCGTTCGATGCAGCGTTCCAGCCGGTGCGAACGGTAGCCCGGCATGGACGCGATGATCCGCTGGGCCTGGCGGAACGCGATTTCGAACGCCGCGCTCTGGCCGGCGCGCACGTGCAGGGGGGCCGATTCAAGAATCATCTGGGATTTCCTTCGTGATGATGGCTGCGCTTCACCGCCGCGCCGCAGGCTTGCGCAGCAGCCAGCGCAGCCCCGCCCCGGCCAGGTACAGCGTCAGCGCTGCCGGCAGCGTGAACATCGACCCCCAGGCTCCCGTCAGGAACACCGCATAGGCCACGTCGGACAGCCCCGGCGCGGCGGCGCAGTGCACGCCCGATCCTTCGTTGCCCGTGCACTCCAGCAGTGTGGCCAGCGGCCACCAGGCCAGCAGCAGCAACAGCGGCGCCAGGCCCAGGAGCGTGCACAGCAGCCCGAACCAGTGGCGGGCGAGGAAGGGAAAGCGCCGGGCGAAGAGGGACATCGGATAGCGGACCGCGCTATTTCCGGCCGCCCACCGCGAGCAGCAGGCCGCCCACGGCAATGGCGCCGATGCCGAGCCACAGTGGAACGTTGACGCGTTCCTTCTCTTTGGCGGAGATCTCCAGCGGACCGAGCTTCACCACGGTGGTGTCCTTCGTGTAGCTGAAGCCGCCGTAGGCGAGGCCGAGGGCGCCGGCCACGATGAGGGCCAGGGCGACGAGTCGGGTGGCGTTCATGGTGTGGTTTCTCTCAGGAAGTCCTGCGCGGGCGCCATGGGGGCAGCGGGGCGGCCGACCGGCAGGGGAATGCGGATGGGGAAACGCTGCCATGCATGAGCATAAGCGCTGCCGCACCGCCGTGGCTCACCGCGGCCGGTACATCTTGAACTTCTGCTCCGGCCCCACCGAGAAATAGTCCGCCGGCCCGCCCGCGCGCAGGATGTGTCCCGCGGTCGCGGTGTCGTACACGCCGTCCTGCAGCAGCGCCGTGTCGATGTGGATCATCACCACCTCGCCCAGCACCAGCCAGGTGGGCACCTGCACGCCGTCCGCGCCCTGCAGCTGCAGGATCTGCGTGCAGCGGCATTCGAAGGTGACGGGGCTTTCCGCCACGCGCGGCGGGGCGACGCGCTCCGAGGGCAGGGGCGTGAGGCCGGCCAGCGCGAACTCGTCCACCTCGGGCGGCACGGCCGCGCAGCTCTGGTTCATCGCCTCCGCCAGGTCGCGCGTGGCGAGGTTCCAGACGAATTCGCCGGTGGCCTGTACGTTCGCCAGCGTGTCCTTCGCGCCGATGCTGGCGAAGCCCACGATGGGCGGCACGTAGTTGAAGGCGTTGAAGAAGCTGTAGGGCGCGAGGTTCAGCGTGCCCTCGGCGCTGCGCGTGCTGATCCAGCCGATCGGCCGCGGGCCCACGATGGCGTTGAAGGGGTCGTGCGGCAGGCGGTGGCCGCTGCGCGGCTCATAGCTGTGGAGGATGCGGGCGGTGTTCGTCATGGCCGCCACGATACACAAAACCCCCGTCAGCCGCCGCGCGGCCCGGCCTGCGTGCCCAGGAAGCGCCCCGGCGCCATGCCCACCGTGCGCCGCACCATCGCGCTGAAGGCGCTCGGGCCGTAGCCCAGCTCCGCCGCGATCTGCCCCATCGGCTGGCGCGAGGCCGCCAGCGCCACCGCCTTGGCCAGCACCACCTGCTGGCGCCACTGCGTGAAGGTGGTGCGCAGTTCGGTGCGGAAGAGCCGCGCCACCGTGCGCGGGCTGGCCCCGGTGTCGCGCGCCCACTCGGCCAGCGTCGCGTGGCGCGTGGGATCGGCCAGCACCGCCTCGCACAGGTGGCGCAGCCGCTTGTCGCGCGGCAGGTCCACGCCCAGGCGCACCACGGGCGCGCGGCGCAGCTCGTCGAGCACCAGGGCGCTCAGCAGGCGCTCTCGCCGCAGCGCCGCGTCGGAGGGCGCGGGCGCATCGTCGGGCTCGCACGGCATCTCGCGCACCAGCGCGCGCAGCAGGTCCGACACCTCCAGCACGCGGCACTGCCGCCACGGCGCCTCGTCGGCGCGCGCCACGCCCGGGCCGCAGCGCCCGCGCGGCTGGTGCAGGTAGAGCGTGCGCAGGTCGGCGCTCTCCACCATGGTCACCGTGTGCTCCACGCCCGGAGGAATCCACAGCGCCCGCGAGGGCGGCACGATGTACGTGCCCTGCGCCACGGTAAGCCGGATCGCGCCCGTGGTGGACACCGCCACCTGCGCCCACGGATGGCTGTGCGGCAGCACCTGCGTGTCGGCCGAGAGATGCCGCATCTTCGCGCGCACCGGCCGCGCCGGGCCCGGCACGAACAGGTGCGGCGTGAGCGAATCCACGTACGACAGCGCGCGCTGCGTGCGCGGTGCGCGCGGGGTGGGGTCAGGCCGTGTTCCGGCCCCGGGAGCGGAAAGTGCGGTGCTTGGCATGTTCGCGACAGTCTTTGGCCGGCTATCGTAATGCGGACGCGGGCAGGCTTCTTAAGATCGCCGCATGACCCCGATCAACGCACCCACGGCCACCTTGCGGCAGGACGCCCGCACCATCGGCCTCATCGGCCTGGCGCACGGCTCCTCGCATTTCTTCCACATGCTGCTGCCGCCGCTGTTCCCATTCCTCATCGCCGAGTTCGGCTACAGCTACTCCGAACTGGGGCTGCTGGTGTCGGTGTTCTTCGTGATCTCCGGCGTGGGGCAGGCGCTGTCGGGCTTCATCGTGGACCGCGTCGGCGCGCGCCCGGTGCTGTTCTTCGCGCTGTCGAGCTTCGTGCTCTCCGGCCTCGTGGCCAGCACCGCCACCGGCTATGCCGGTCTGATGGCGGCAGCGGCGCTCGCGGGCCTGGGCAACGCGCCCTTCCATCCGGTGGACTTCACCATCCTCAACAAGCGCGTCTCGCCGCAGCGCCTGGGCCACGGCTTCTCGGTGCACGGCATCTCGGGCAACCTCGGCTGGGCCACCGCGCCGGTGTTCATGGGCGGCATCACCGTGGCCACGGGCTCGTGGCGCGCGGCGTGCCTGTGCGGCGGCGTGCTCGCGCTGATCATCCTGGCCATCATGGTGCTGAACCGCGATGCGCTCGACGACCGCCAGGGCGCCGCGGCCGCCTCGCCGGCCGCCGGCAAACCGGGTGCCGCCGCCGCGACGTCGGCGGGCGGTGGCACGGGCATGGGCGGGATCGCCGAGCACCCCATGGCCTTCCTACGGCTGCCCTCCGTGTGGCTGTGCTTCTCGTTCTTCTTCTGGACCACCTGCTCGCTGAGCGTCATCCAGAGCTTCGCCAGCCCCACGCTGCAGAAGATGTACGGCCTGCCGCTGTCGCTCACGTCGATGGTCGTCACCGGCTACATGCTGTGCGGCGCCGCCGGCATGGTGGTGGGTGGCTTCCTGGCCGGCCGCGTGGCGCGGCTGGAGCGCACCATCACCGTCTGCCTGCTGGCCACGGCCGTGCTGCTGGTCGTCGCGGGCTCCGGTTTGCTGCCCGGCATGGCCGCCATGGCCTTCGTAGCCCTGGCGGGCGTCGGCACCGGCCTGGCCGGCCCCTCACGCGACATGCTCATCAAGCGCGCGGCGCCCCCCGGCGCCACCGGCCGCGTCTACGGCACCGTGTACTCGGGGCTGGACCTCGGCTTCTGCGTCGCCGCCCCCGTGTTCGGCGCCATGCTGGACGCGGGCATGACCTCCGGCATCTTCTACGGCTCGGCCGCCGCGCTGGTGCTGGGCGTGGCGTCCGCCGGTGTGGTCGGTATCGGCGTCGCGGCCAGGGCGCGGGCGCAGCGCATGGCTGCCGCGGCATGAGGAGCGACGCGCACGGCGGAAGCCACCGCGCGTGGTGACGGTCGAGCGGCAGGGCCGCGAACACCTGCGCATCGTCGTGCGGCCGCGCCTGCGGGCAGCGGTCATGCTGCTGGCCGGTGCCTGCCTCGCCGTGCTGCCGTGGATCGCGGCAGTCCACCTGATCGGCGATCCGCAGGCCCGCGCGCGGCTGGCCGCGGAAGGCTTCTGGGCGATCGCGATGCTGTGCCTCTGGGCCGTGCTGGTGTGCGGCGCGGGCATCGCTCTGGTGCGCTTCGCGCCGCGCAGCCGCGAAGCGGTTCTATCAGGCCAGCACGGCACGGGCGAGGCCCTGCGCCACTTTCGGGCCGCGCCCAGCGTGCGCGACATGGGCGTGGTGCTGCACCACGTCGACGCGGTGTGGCTGCGCCGCGTGCCGTACGGCCGCGGTGGGCTGCGGTGCGAGGAACTGGTGCTGCGCTGCATGCACGGCGGTCCCCGCGTGCTGGCCTGGGTCGCGGTGCTGCCCGGGGCCGCCGCACCGCCCGGCCTCGCGGACGCCGCCCGTGCGGTGGGCGATTTTCTGAACGTGCCCGTGGCGCTGAACGGAGAAGCGCTGCCTGCGCGATCGGCTGCCCGCCGGCGGCAGGCCCGCAGCCTGCCCAAAGTGGCGGAGCCGCCGGTGGACGCGTTCCGGCTGCGCGCGCCCGGCCGGTGCATGGCCGCGGCCGGCGCGGCGCTGGCCGCCCTGATCGCGGCCTGGCTGGGGCTGCAGGTGGTGGGCGCGGTGCAGACAGGCCACCTCGTCGTCCATCCCCGGGCGGGTGGTGTGCGGCACTATCTCTGGGCCGCCGCGCCCGGGGCGTTCGTCTTCCAGCTCGTGCTCACGTCGGTGCTCGCGGGGCTGTGTGCGTTGGTGGCCTGGGTGGGGGCGAGGATGGCGTCGGGGCGAAGGAGCTGGTGGATCTGATCCATTCAGCCTGCAGCGGCCAGGTGCAACCCGGCCATCCTGCTGCCACGCGCCATCACTTGGCCTTCGAATGCCCGTGCGCCGCATTCCCCTCGGAGGCCATGCTGCTGGCCAGCACCTTCGCATACGCGGACTTGTCCAGGTGCACCGAGCAGTACTGGTCCAGTTCGGGCTTGATCTTCTCGACGGCGTCCTCTTCGAACACCGCTTCCTTCTTGCCGCCCTGCGTGTGGCCCACGGCGTAGTAGATGAACTTGGGCTTGATGGTCTCGTCCATGCCCACGTAATCGGAGCAGGTGGTCTTCACGATCGGCTTGCGGGCCTTCGCGGCGGGCGCGGCAGCGGCGGCGGCCGTTGCGGTGGGCGCCTTGGCCGGGCTCGGCGTCTGCGCCATCGCGGTGGCGGCGACCAGGGTGGACAGGGTCAGGGCGGACAGGCGGGCAAGAACTCTCATGATGACACTCCTTGATCGAACGATGATGATGGGTCTCCCGGGGAGGCGCCGCGCAGCGCAGCGCGGCGGCCTGGCCGGTTCCGTGTCGTCAGCACCGCGGTTTCGTGGGGAAAATCGGCGGGGCTTTCAACGACGGTTTCATCGTAGGAGCGCAGGCTTAGAGGGGACTTAGAACCCGGCCGTGGAGTCCGGCGGCGCGGCATCGATGCCCACCCAGCCAGAAATCGCGTCCGGCGCGGCCCGGGCCTGCACGCGCTCGCCGCGGGCGGGAAACACCTGGGCGTAATGCAGCACGCCGTCCTCGCCGAAGCGGAAGTCCTCCGCGAACCCCTTCACCACCACCTCCTGCCGCGCGATCGTCCAGGAAGCCACGTCGATCAGCACGGCACAGGTGACGGGCCCCGTGGCGTAGTCGGTCGTGAGCCATTCCTGCGCGGCGAGAAATCGCGCATCGGCAGACCAGCACAGCGGCGCGCCGAAGATCCGGTGCGGGACCGCGCGCCCGCCGATCGACAGCCGGAAGAACGCCGGGCCGAAGCGGATCTCGCCTGCGAGGAGCAGGTCTGCACGGTGCGTGCCGTCAGGGGAGCGTGGCATGGATAGGGCGGGAGGATGGACGAAGGAAGGCGGAGACCGTCACGGGCATGCGACCCGCCCCCACAGCCCTGCGGCATCACGCGGTGCGGCTGCGGCGCGCGGAGAGCCGCGGAACCACCCCGCCCGTGGCCTGCATGTAGTCGCGGTACGCCTGCCCGAACACCTCGCACATCATCGCCTCTTCGCGCGGAATGCGCACGATGCAGAGGATGCCCACGGCGACGAGCGCGCCCATCCCCGCGACGGCATTCGGCAGCAGCAAGGCCTGCGCCAGCGCGAACAGCAGGAACGCGGCATACATCGGGTGCCGCATGAACCGGTACACGCCCCGTTGCACGAGCTGGTGGTTCGGGCGGATCTCCAGCGTGATCGACCACCACGTGCCCAGCTCCGCATGCGCTCGCCAGAACAGCCACAGGCCCGCGGCCCAGACCAGCGCCCCTGCCGCCGGCCATGCGTCCGGAGGATCGGCATAGGAAGCGCCATCGAGCCAGGGCGTGAAGATGTAGATGAGCGGCAGCACCATCTGCCCGATCGCCACGAGCCCGATCAGCGACTTGTCCAGGGCCGTTGAATGGTTCGCCCGCGATGGCCCTGCGGCGCGGGCCCGGCGCTGGTAAACGGTGCGGATGGCCTGGTAGGCCAGCAGGCCGACGAGGAATATCGCCTGCGGTGCGTGAAGATGCATGGGTTCCCTCCCTGTCTGTCTTTTTTTCGCCCGGCCATTCTGTACCGCCATGACTGCGGCGGACAGAATGGTTGGGCGTCACTGAGCAGCCCACATGGTGGATGCGAAATCCCGCGCTCGCGTTGCGACGTGATCTCCTTGAAGGAGGCGTGCCACCCACTCTTGAACCTTCTCCTCAGTGGAGTTGTAGTTGCCCGCTAAGCCTAGCAATGTATTCTGGCATTCCATGAGACCAGTCGGCGTGAGTTGATAGCCAGCGGCTGACTGTGAAAGACGGGCCTTCGATATCCAATGGTTGAGCGCCGTAGTGCTGTCGGCGACAAGATGCAGTAGCAATACGCGATTCATCGCCCGCGTGGAGAGTTGCTCATTATTTTGTGCAACTCTGAACGCCGCAATTGTGAGCGCACGGATTTCTTCGTTTCGGCGACCCGTGAGGCCCATAGCTTCGCATTCGGCATTGCTTCTCGGGTACTGTGATGGCGCGAAGAGCGTGGTTTGAGGATTGACATGAAAGATTTTTGGCATCGCTCGGCTTCTCCCTGTAACGCTCAATGTTTAAAATGAGCGGACCATGGTGGCCGAAGGCCGGAAGTGGTCCACTTGATGGAAGGGTGGTATCAGCGCACTCTTTACTTAAAGCTGCGCCCATAATTGCTCATTTGTACGCCTGCTAAGAACTGATTGTCAGCATTAAATAGGCGTGGAATTTGAAGCAGTTCACCAATTTGCAGCTTCTTGCTCGTAGAGATGCAGCACGGGCACGAATGGGCCTCCAACTGCATTCAGGAAGTTTTTCAAAGTGGCACGCTCAAAATAATGGTCGCGTTGATGTTTTGCCTTGTTATGGTATGACCACTAGATTGGGTTGATTCCCCCAATTAACCCATGGCTGATGAGTAACCCCATGGCAAGGGAGCTGTGTTTCGAAGTTAAGAACATTCGGGCAACTCGCAGTCACGTCGGCGTGATAGGCTACGATAGAATAAGGGGTACTGTTTGGAAAGTAGTGCTTACACAGGAGCTTCAGCACAACGTCGACTTCTGCGCTTGCGCCGAGCAGGAGCCGCGCAATATCCAATGAGTAGGTGGCGTCGTTTCTTGAAAAGCCGAAGTATCTCTACAGACAGTCCAGATATTCTTCCAAAGCAAGGAAATGGTTCTAATGAGCTAAAGCCCCTCTGCAATAGATCGTCACGATTTATTCTCTAATGCCCAGCGCGCAAATTAAGCGGCTGTCCATAGGCCTGTGCGCTGCTTTGTTAGGCTCCGAATGTCGCAGCACCACAAGAAGAACAATACCAATATCCTGGTCTTTGTTCGTGCATAGTGTAGTTGCCACATTTTGGGCATTTTTTCCCCTTTGCCATGAGTAATTTGCTAAACATAGTGCTCCTATTGAAAAATAAATTTTTTCTGCCGTCTTTTTTTAATAAATGCTTGGTTCAAATTTTCTCATCGTCGTTAAGAATCATCGTCGCCTTGCGTTGGAATTTTTCATTTGTATTGCTGCGGCTTTTCCTGCTTGCCTGCAGAGAGGGGAGCAATGAAACGTCGCGAGCAAGGTTTTGTAACCTGGCTATCTACGCCCGAATCGTGTGCGGTTGCGCATGGCACCGATTGCCCGCTAACGCAGTTGGTCAGCTCTTGGATGAGTAGCCGTTCTTCACGTCGGGGCGCGTATTGATGTAGGCATTGAGTCCGTCTCCTGAGTCGGCGAGCCGCTTCATCATAGAGATGTGTGCAGAGCCGATCTTGGAAGATCTGTATTCGTAGGTTCGGCCGTACTTGAATTGCACCTTGATCCAATCATCGCCGTAATCGTATGCAGAAACTCCCGAGTCTCCATTGATGTCTCTGTACGCTTTCACTTTTTCTCCCTTTATGAATAAAAATATGCATCGTATGATGGCGTTCAACTAAATTTAGATGACGCTGATCCTACCAACCGCAGTCGGCCAATACAACACTCTTCGTTGCATCTCCGGGCAAACCCTAGCGCCAACCCGTTTAGAAAGGCCTGAAATTTCCCGGATGAACCCTTATGCAGTTCCTGCGTCTGAATCGCTTGCTGATAATCTTCAGCCCAAGCTGCTGGAACGAATGCGCATCCAGCTTCGCACGCGACCCTACAGCATTCGCACCAAACAAGCTTATATCCCCGGGGCGCGGAGATCCATTTCACTCGCTTTCACGGAAAACGCCATACGCAGGATATGGGCGCGGTCTAGGTCGAAGCGTTCCTGAGCCATTTGTCTGTGGAAAACATGTATCGGCATCTACGCAGAACCAACCTAAAGCGGCGATCCTGTATCTGCACAAGCAAGTTTTAGGACGAAGCCGTCTGGGTTGGAAGAGGTGATACAGGCAAGCGGCCGCAGCGTCTGCCGGTGGGACTTACGCCGGCCGAGGCCCGCCTTGCGTGGGCTGGATGAAGCCGAAGCCGCGGTCGTCGTTCCAGGAGTGGATGGTGCCTCCGAAGCAGACCGACATCAGATGAGCGCCTTGCGATCGACATTGGCTTTGCACCAATGCAGGATTTCATGGCTCTGCCTGAGCCCGGCAATGAAGAAGGGATCCGACTTCAACAGCTCTTCGATCTGTTCTTTCGAATCCGCTTCGGCCACCCACAATCCGCCTTTCGGCGTCTGCCCCATTTCCTGTCGCAGCGAGCCCCCGACCGGAATGATGTCCTTGTGCTGCTCCAGCCAGGCAATGTGCGCCTGGAGATGTGCGGCCCGCACGTCCCCCTGGTCGGGCCTGTCGGTGAAGAGGACGGCGAAAAGCATGGGGCGTCGCGCTCCTGGCCGGTCACATCGCGAAAATCTTCCCCGGATTCAAAATATTCTTCGGATCCAGCGCCTGCTTGATCGCCCGCATCATCCCCACGGCCCCCGGCCCGGTCTCGTCCAGCAGGAACCCCATCTTGTGGATGCCCACGCCGTGCTCGCCGGTGCAGGTGCCGCCCATGGCGAGCGCCCGGGCGACGAGCTGGTGGTTCAGCCGTTCGGCCACCATGCGCTCGTCGTCGCTGTTCGGGTCGATCAGGTAGCCGAAGTGGAAGTTGCCGTCGCCCACGTGGCCGACGAGGAAGTAGGGGATGCCGCTGGCGTCGGCCTCGGTCACGGAGTCGAGCAGGCAGTCGGCCAGGCGGCTGATGGGCACACAGGTGTCGGTGCTGATGGCGCGGCAGCCGGGGCGGCTCTGCACGGCGGCGAAGTACGCGTTGTGCCGTGCGGTCCAGAGGCGCGTGCGCTCTTCGGGCGTGGTGGCCCATTCGAAGGCGTTGCCGTTCCAGTCCTGCGCGATGGATTGCACGGTTTCGGCCTGTTCCTGCACCCCGGCAGGCGAGCCGTGGAATTCCATGAGCAGCATCGGTTCCTCGCGCAGGCCGAGCTTGCTGTGGGCGTTCACCATGCGCACGGTGTGCGCGTCGATCAGCTCCACGCGCGCGATCGGCACGCCGAGCTGGATGGTCTGGATGACGGTGCGCACGGCGGCCTCGATGCTCGGGAAGGAGCAGATGGCGGCGCTCACGGCTTCGGGGAGCGGGTAGAGGCGCAGCGTGACTTCGGTGATGACGCCGAGCGTGCCTTCACTGCCCACCAGCAGGCGCGTCAGGTCGTAGCCGGCGGCGCTTTTCTTGGCGCGGGTGCCGGTGCGGATGGCCTCGCCCGATGCCGTCACCACTTCGAGCGCGAGCACGTTCTCGCGCATGGTGCCGTAGCGCACGGCGTTGGTGCCGCTGGCGCGCGTGGCGGCCATGCCGCCGATGCTGGCGTCCGCGCCCGGGTCGATCGGGAAGAACAGGCCCGTGTCCTTGATCGCCTCGTTGAGCTGCTTGCGCGTGATGCCGGGCTGCACGGTCACGGTGAGGTCGTCGGCGTCCACGCTCAGCAGGCGGTTCATGCGCGAGACGTCGATGCTGATGCCGCCCTGGATGGCGAGCAGATGGCCTTCGAGCGACGAGCCCGCGCCATACGGAATGACGGGCACGTCGTGCTGCGCGGCGAGGCGCACGGCATCGGCCACGTCCTGCGTGCTTTCGGCGAAAACCACGGCCGAGGGCGGCGGGGCCTGCATCGATCCTTCGTCGCGCCCATGCTGCTCCCGCACGGCCTGCGCGAGGGAGCACTGGGCGCCGAAGCGCGCGACGAGCGCGTCCATGAATTCCTGCGGCACGGGGCGCAGGCGGATTTCGGGCAGCAGGTGGGCGGTGGCGGTGGGGGCGTTCATGGCGTTGTCTCCGTGCGGTGCGGGTGGTGCAGGCATTGTAGGAAGCCGCGCGCGTTCACGCTGACGCCGCCGGCTGCGCCTGCGGCGTGACATGGTCCGCGAAGCGTTGCGCCGCGGCGGGCAGGTCGGCGAAGCGGCGTGCGTAGAGGTTGAGTTCGCGGTCGGCCCAGGCATCGCCGAGCGCGACGGCACGCAGCGTGGTGGCTTCGCCGAGCGCGCGGAAGGCGCCCTCGGGCATCACGCCCAGGCCCAGGCCGCTCTCGACCATGCGGCACATCGCGCTCAGGCTGTCCACTTCCATGCGGCGGCCGAGCACGCGCCGCGTGGCGCGCGCCTCCTGCGCGAGCGCCTGCTGCACGGTGCTGCTGTCGCGCAGGCCGATCTGCGGATAGGCGAGCGCGCGTTCGTAGGCCACGGTGCGCAGGCGCGCGAGCGCATGGCCGCGCGGCACCACCAGCACGAGACGTTCGCGGCGGTAGGGGCGGGCCTCCAGGCCCAGCACCTCGTCGCTCGCGCCGCAGATGCCGATGTCGGCCGTGCCTTCGCGCACGGCCTGCGCCACGGCGCGGCTGGCGGCCTGGCGCAGGTCGATGCGGATGTCCGGATGGCGCTGCATGAAGCCCGCGATCTCCGCCGGCAGGAACTGCTCCACCACCGAGGCGCTGGCGCACACGGTGACGTGGCCGCGCACGCCCTGCGCGAATTCGCCGAGGTCCGCATGCAGGTGCTCCACCGCGAGCAGGATGGCGTGCGCATGCTGCAGCAGTTGCCGGCCCGCGGGCGTGGGCCGCGCGCCGCGTGCATGGCGCGCGAGCAGCGGGGCCTGCGCCAGCGCTTCCAGTTCGGCGATGCGCTTGCTCACGGCGGAGGCGGCCATCTGGCCGCGCTCGGCGGCGCGCGCGATGCTGCCGGTCTCGCACACGAGCATGAAGAGATCGAGCGAGCCCAGGTCGAGCTGGCGCAGGAAGTTGCGGGGGGAGAGCAGGCGGGCCATGGGAGCGGAGGTTGGCGGGGAAGAGGGAGAGGGCAGAGCGTGATGGGGCGTGGCCGTGCCCCACGTGGCGGAAGGGGCTCGGCACGAGCCATCGCGTTTGGGAACGGCTGGCGGAGATTTTTGCACTTCTCCCGAACCGGCGCGCTGCCTAGGATGCATCGCTTGGCTTTTGTCAGGCTCGCAATGATTTTTTCTCCCGCCGATGCGGCGCGCGTGGCGCGCGCCCTGGTCGCCACCGATGCCGTGCGCATCGCGGGCGATACGCCGTTCTTCTACACCTCCGGCTGGGCCAGCCCGGTCTATGTGGATGCGCACGCGCTGCTGTGCGACGTGGGCTGGCGCACGGAGCTGATGGAGGCCGCGGCGCGCGCGGTGGCGCCGCTGGTGGCCAGGCAGGGCATCGGCGCGGTGGTGGGCTCGGAGAGTTCCGGCATCGCCTTCGCGGCGTGGCTGGCCGACCGGCTCGGCCTGCCCATGCTGTACCTGCGCAAGCGGCCCATCGGCTGGGGCGTGCAGGCGCAATTGCAGGGCCGCCTGCCGCACCGCAAAGACGGGGTGCCCGCGCGCGTGCTGCTGGTGGACGACGTGACCACCGACGGCCGTTCCAAGATGGCCGCCGCGCAGGCACTGCGGCAGGTGGGTGTGGACGTGGGCGATGCGCTGGTGCTGTTCGACTATGCGATCTATCCGGACACGCCGCAGCGCCTGGCGCAGCAGCAATTGCAATTGCACGCGCTGGCCTCGTGGGCGCAGCTGCACGTGGCTCTGCTGGAAGCGGGGCGCCTGGGTGCCGCGCAGGCACAGACGCTGGCGGAGTTCACCGCATCGCCCACGCAGTGGTCGCTGGCCCATGGCGGCACGGGTGCGAGCCCGGTGGGGGGTGCGGCATGAGCGCGGTCATGGAATCCCTCGATACCCGCGCGTGGCGCCGCCAGGCCGAGGCCTTGCTCGGCGAGGTGGCCGATGCCACGCGCGACGGCCCCGGCATCACGCGCGAGAGCTACGGCCCGGGCGAAGACACGGCCCTGCGGTTGCTGGAGCGCCATGCGGCCGCGATGGGCCTGGCCTGCGAATACGACCGGGCCCGCAATCTGTGGATGCGCCTGCCCGAGGACGGACGCGCCGATCCCGTGGTGGTGATCGGCTCGCATGTGGATTCGGTGCCGCAGGGCGGCAACTACGACGGCCTGGCCGGCGTGGTGGCGGGCATGCTGGTGCTGTCGTCGCTGCGCGGCCGGCATGCGGAGGCGCCGCCGGTGCGCGTGCTGGCCCTGCGCGGCGAGGAAAGCGCGTGGTACGGCCGCGCCTACATGGGCTCGATGGCGCTGCTGGGGCGCCTGCCCGCCGCGGCGCTGCAGTTGCCGCACCGCACGGGCGCCGCCGCCGGCACGCTGGGCGACGGCATGGCGCGCTGCGGCGCGGACGTGGCCGCCATCGCCCAGGGCACGCCGCTGCTGCCGTGCGCGGTGGCGGCGTACCTGGAACTGCACATCGAGCAGGGCCCGGTGATGGTGGCGCGCGGCTGGCCGGTGGCGGCGGTGACGGGCATCCGCGGCAACGTGCGCCACAACCGCGTGCGCTGCATCGGCGAGACCGGCCACTCCGGCGCGGTGCCACGCTGGCTGCGCAAGGACGCGGTGCTGGCGGTGGCGCAGCTGCTGTCGCGCATGGACGAGCACTGGCGCGTGCTGCTGCAGATGGGCATGGACCTGGTGATGACCAGCGGCATCTGCACCACGCCCGCGCAGTCGCACGCGGTGTCGGTGATTCCGGGCGAGGTGCAGTTCAGCTTCGAGGCGCGCAGCCAGGACGCCGCCACGCTGGAACGCTTTCATGCGCTGATGCAGGACGAATGCCGCGCGATCGAGGCCGAGCGGGGCGTGCGCTTCGAGTTCGACGACCGCCTCACCACGGCCCCCGCGACGATGGACGATGGGTGGATCCAGCGCTTCGAGGCCGTGGCGGCCCGCGCGGGGCAGACGCTGGAGCGCATCCCCAGCGGCGCGGGCCACGATGCGGCGGTGTTCGCTGCCGCGGGCATTCCGGCGGCGATGCTGTTCGTGCGCAATGCCCACGGCTCGCACAACCCGCAGGAGGCGATGGACATCGACGACTTCCTGCTGGGCACCGAGTGGCTCGCGGAAGGGTTGCTCGGCACCTGACCGGGCAGGGCGGCGCCAACTTGGTGCCGATGTGCGTGCATCGGTGCCATGGCTGAACCAGAGTTGTGCGCCGATCTTGCATACCAGCGGGCACGCTTCGTGCTGGTATGCAAGCCATGGCGATTTCCTCGAACGACATCAGCGAACGCATCATCGAAGCGGTGATGGCGCAGAAGCTCGCACCCGGCGCGCGGCTGGGCGAGCAGCAGTTGGCGATGCTGTTCGACTGCAGCCGCACCATCGTGCGCGAGGCGCTCACCCGGCTGTCGGTGCGCGGCATCGTCACCGTGAGCGCGCGGCGCGGCTGGTACGTGGTGGAGCCTTCGCAGGAGGATGCGCGGGAGGCCTTCGAGGCGCGGCGCGTGATCGAGCTGGGCCTGATCCGCGGCGCGAAGCCGCTGGACAAGCCCGCGCTGCAGTCGCTCCGAGCCCACCTGGCGCGCGAGAAGGCCGCCGTGCGCGGCAGCGACGTGGGCGCGCGCAGCTTCCTGCTGGGCGACTTCCACGTGTGCCTGGCCGAATGCCTGGGCAACCACCTGCTGGCCGACACGCTGCGCGATTTCACGGCGCGCACCACGCTCATCGCCATGCTCTACCAGTCGTCGCACGATGCCGCCCAGTCGTGCGAGGACCACGTGCGCATCGTCGCGGCGCTGGAGGCGGGCGACACCGCCCGCGCCGAGGCGCTGATGGCCGAACACATCGGCACCGTGCAGGCCCACCTGCGGCTGCCCGCCCATGCCGATCCGCTGGCGCAGCTGCGCGGGGCGCTGGCGCCGGTGGTGCCGAAGGCGGCCGCCCGCCCACGGTCGCAGGCACGGGCATTGCATTCCAGCGAGGCCGGCATCGCCGCCGCCCCGGTTCCGCGCGCGAAGCGCCGGCCCGCTGCGCTGCCGCCGCCGCCGTCCCCGGCGTCTTCCTCCCCATCCTCCCCGTCCGGCAACGACGGCGACCCCTCCCCGACCTACCTAGGAGCGCTTCTATGACCCCCACCCGCCGCCACCTCACCCTCGCCCTGGCCGCCGCCGCCCTGCTGGGCGGCACGGCCGTCCATGCGCAGAACGTCCTGGAGAAGATCCAGCAGACGAAGACGATCAAGATCGCGGTACCCACCGACTACCCGCCCTACGGCTTCGTGGGCCTGGACCTCAAGCCGCAGGGCCTGGACGTCGCGATGGCCGAACTCATCGCCCAGCAGATGGGCGCCAAGCTGCAGATGGTGCCGGTGACCAGCGCCAACCGCATCCCCTACCTGCAGACCAAGCAGGTGGACCTGGTGATCTCCACGCTGGGCAAGAACCCCGACCGCCTGAAGGTGATCGACTTCACCCACGCCTACGCGCCGTTCTTCCAGGGCGTGTACGCACCCAAGAACATGCAGGTCAAGTCGTTCGACGACCTCGCCGGCAAGACCATCGCCGTCGCCAAGGGCGCTATGGAGGAGCAGGAGCTGGCGAAGGTCGGCCCCGCGTCGATGCAGTTCAAGCGCTATGAGGACCAGGCCGCCTCCACCGCCGCCTTCGTGGCCGGGCAGACGCAGGTGATCGCCACCAGCGTCTCCAACGCCGGGCTGATGATGCAGAAGAACCCGCAGCTGAACGCCGAATACAAGCTGCTGATCAAGGACAGCCCGAACTTCGTGGGCGTGGCCAAGGGCGAGGACGCGCTGCGCGCCAAGGTGAACGAGATCATCCTGGCCGCGAAGAAGGACGGCACGCTGGATGCGATGTCGAAGAAGTGGCTGGGGCGGCCGGCGGGCGATCTGCCGCTGACGGAGTGAACACCCCCCTGAGCGGCTTTGCCGCTTCCCCCCGCTCTCGCCGTGCTTCGCACGGCGAGAGCGGGGGGACGACGCCAGCGGCCGGGCGTAGCCCGTTCCGCGGCGTCTGCTGGTATGGCCTGCTCCGCGGCCTTCTGACGGGTGAGGCAGTGACGGTTTCATAGGTCGTGCGCCACTTACAGCGCACGGATGATTGATATGCAAGTTCAACTCGATTTCGGGGCCGTGCTGGTGCAGTGGCCCTTCCTGCTGCGCGGTGTGCTGTGGACGCTGGGGCTGACGGCCGTGTCGATGGCGATCGGCATGGTGGTGGGCATCGGCTGCGCCTGGGCGCGGGCGAGCGGGCCGCTGGCGCTGCGCGTGGTGGTGGGCACGTACGTGGAGCTGATCCGCAACACGCCCTTCATCGTGCAGCTGTTCTTCATCTTCTTCGGCCTGCCGTCGATGGGCGTCAAGCTGAGCCCGGAGGTGGCGTCGGTGATCGCCATGGTGCTGAACCTGGGCGCCTACGCGACGGAGATCATCCGCGCCGGCATCGAGGCCACGCCGCGCGGGCAGATCGAGGCCGCGCAGAGCCTGGCGCTGAGCCGCGTGCAGGTGTTCACCCGCGTGGTGCTGCCGCCTTCGCTCAAGCGCGTGTGGCCGGCCATGGTGAGCCAGATCATCATCGTGATGCTGGGCTCGGCGGTCTGCGGGCAGATCTCGACCGAGGAGCTGAGCTATTCGGCCAACGTGATTCAGGCGCAGAACTTCCGCACCTTCGAGGCCTACATCGTCGCCACCGGCATCTACCTGCTGCTGGCCATCGGGCTGCGGCGCGCGCTCAACTGGGCGGGGCCGCGCTTCGTCTTCGGGAAGTGAAGGGGTAAGTCACCATGGTCGATTTCACTTTCTGGGACATCTTCCGCAACCTGCTGCTGGCCGCGCGCTGGACGGTGGTGCTGTCGCTCATCGCCTTCGTCGGCGGCGGCCTCGTGGGCGCGCTGCTGCTGGTGGCGCGCCTCACGCGCATCGGCTGGGTCGACCGGATCGTCGGCGCCTACGTGCAGGTCTTCCAGGGCACGCCGCTGCTGATGCAGCTGTTCCTCGCGTATTTCGGGATCGGGCTGTTCGGCATCGACGTGTCGGCGTGGGTGTCGGTCACGCTGGCGCTCACGCTCTACACCAGCGCCTTCCTCACCGAGATCTGGCGCGGCTGCGTGGCCGCCATTCCGAAGGGGCAGTGGGAGGCCGCGCAGAGCCTGGCGCTCACCTTCGGCGAGCAATTGCGCCACGTGGTGGTGCCGCAGGCGCTGCGCATCGCGATCGCTCCCACGGTGGGCTTCATGGTGCAGGTGATCAAGGGCACCGCGCTGGCGTCGGTGGTGGGCTTCGTCGAACTCACGCGCGCCGGCAACATGATCTCCAACGTCACTTACCAGCCGTTCACGGTGTTCGCCTGCGTGGCGCTCATGTACTTCGCGCTGTGCTACCCCATCAGTCTCTATGCCAAGTTCCTGGAAAGGAAAGTCCATGCAAGCCGCCGCTGAAACCGCCGCCCCCATCGTCAACGTCACGGCGCTGCGCAAGTCCTACGGCACCAACGAGGTGCTCAAGGGCATCGACCTGAAGGTCGCGCGCGGCGAGGTCATCGCCATCATCGGCAAGAGCGGCTCGGGCAAGAGCACGCTGCTGCGCTGCATCAACGGGCTGGAGGAATTCCAGGACGGCGCGCTCACCGTGGACGGCAAGCCGCTGCTGCACGACAGCCCCATGGCCATGCGCGAGCTGCGCCAGCGCGTGGGCATGATCTTCCAGGGCTTCAACCTGTTCCCGCACCTCTCGGTGGGCCGCAACATCATGCTCGCGCCCACGCTGGTCAAGAAGAAGGACAAGGTCGATGCCGCCGAGCATGCGCGCCGGCTGCTGCTGCGCGTGGGCTTGGCCGAGAAGTTCGACGCCATGCCCGATCAGCTCTCCGGCGGCCAGCAGCAGCGCGTGGCCATCGCCCGCGCGCTGGCCATGGAGCCCGCCGTGCTGCTGTGCGACGAGATCACCAGCGCGCTCGATCCGGAACTGGTGGGCGAGGTGCTGCGCGTGGTGGAGGGCCTGGCGGCCGAGGGCATGACGCTGCTGATGGTCACGCACGAGATGGCGTTCGCGCGCAAGGTGAGCGACCGCGTGATCTTCATGCACCAGGGCCGCGTGCACGAGATGGGTCCGCCGGCCGAGGTGTTCGGCAACCCGCGCACGCCGGAGCTGCAGCAGTTCCTGTCGTCGCTGCACGATTGACGGCAAGGGCCTGCGGGGCGGCCCTCCAGACGCACCGAAGCCCGCATGCCTCCTGTCATGCGGGCCGGGTTGTTGCAAGATACAGCTGGAGTTCCCGTGGTAGTTGCGCAATCACAGAACGTCAGCCAGACGTCGGGGGCGAGGGCGGTGCGTCAGGATTTCGCGCCCGCCTCGAATTCGGTGCGCGACAGGGCGCTGTCGCGGTTGGTGTCCAGTGCCTTGAAGCGCTGGCTGATGGCGGGCAGGCGGGCGGCTTCCTGCGCGCTCAGCTGCCCGTCGTGGTTGGCGTCGGCCCGGTCGAACGACGCACCGGCGGATGGGGCCGACGTGGCGGTGGGGGTGCCGCCGAACACGGCGCCGCCGCCCGCGGATGCGGACAGGCCCTGGGCGCCGTTGCCGCCGTTGCTTCCGGAACGCGAGGGCGCGGCATGCAGGCTGGTCGACGCGCTGGCGGACGGAGAAGTCTGCGCATGCGCCGCGGCGCCTCCCACGGCGATGGCCGCGAACAGCAGCACGCTGCGGGCATCGAAGGAAAGGGCGGATCGTCGTTGCTGCGTAGCTGGCATGGATGTCAGGCTCCGTAGAAGTTGAACAGGCCTTCATTGCACCGCAGCGCGGGCCGCAGGGCCAGCGCTTTTGCCCGCTGTTGCCCGGCTACACAATCGTGCCCCGGGTGTAACGGACAATCGGGGCTCTTCTCCCCATTTCCTCCGGAAGGTCCCCATGGGCAACCGATTGACACAAATCGCCACGCGCACCGGAGACGACGGCAGCACCGGCCTCGGCGACAACACGCGCGTGTCCAAGCACAGCGCCCGGCCCCACGCCATGGGCGACGTGGACGAACTCAACTCCCACATCGGCCTGCTGCTCTGCGAGCCGCTGCCCGATGGCGTGCGCACGCTGCTGGGCGACGTGCAGCACCAGCTGTTCAACCTGGGCGGCGAACTCTCCATCCCCGGCTTCGAGCTGCTCAAGGACGACGCCCTGGCGCAGCTCGACGAAGCCCTGGCACGCTACAACGGCACCCTGCCGCGCCTGGCCGAATTCATCCTGCCCGCGGGTTCGCGCGCCGCCGCGCAGGCGCACGTCTGCCGCACCGTGGCCCGCCGCGCGGAGCGCTCCGTCGTGGCGCTGGGCGAGGCCGAACCCGGGGGCCTGCGGGCCGCGCCACGGCGCTACCTGAACCGGTTGTCGGACCTGTTCTTCGTGCTCGCGCGCGTGCTCAACCGCATGGACGGGGGCGACGACGTGTACTGGAAGAGCGACCGCATGGCGGGGCGCGCGGAGTAGCCCTCGGGCTTCCTCGGAGGACCACGGCGGGCCGGCAGGTGCTCCTGGCGACCGCGTTCTTCGGGCCGCGCCCCCGGCTCGCTTCTGCCCGGAGCCGCTGCCCGGGACACGGCGCCGTCGGGTAAGGGATGGGCTTGTTTTCCTACAGTCCAGCCATAGCGCCTGCCTTAAGTTTCCCTGTGAAACCACAAGGAAAACCATGGCACGCATCGAATGGGCCGGGCCGTCGCGGAATGCACGGCACAGGCGCTGCCGCAGGGAGGAGCCCGCGGAGATCCTGCAACGCGCGGCACGGCGGCCGTCCCAGGGCGTACGCACGCCAGGGGCCCGTCCATGATCGGCGTGGTCGTTCCCGCACACGACGAGGAAGCGTGCCTGGGCGAGTGCCTGGACGCGCTGCGCATGGCCGCCCTCCATCCCGCACTACACGGTGAGCACGTGGACATCGTCGTGGCGCTCGATGCGTGTTCCGACCGTTCCGCCGACATCGCCGCGCGCTACGGCGTGCGCACCCTATCGCTCACGCGCCGCAACGTGGGCGCCGCGCGTGCCGCCGGGGCGCGGGCCGCACTGGATGCGGGCGCACGCTGGCTCGGGTTCACCGATGCCGACAGCACCGTGGCGCACGACTGGCTCGCCTCCCAGCTGGGACTGGCAAGCGAGGCGGTCTGCGGCACCGTGGAAGTGCGCGAATGGGGCAGCTACTCCGACGATCTCCAGCAGCGCTACCGCAGCGCATACCGCGACATGCCGGGCCACCGGCACATCCACGGCGCGAACCTGGGCGTGGCATCCGGCGCCTACCTGCGCGCCGGGGGCTTCCAGGAGCTGTGCACGGGCGAGGACGTGGCCCTGGTGCGCGCCCTGGAGGCGACGGGCGCATCCATCGCCTGGACCAACCTGCCGCGCGTGGTGACCAGCGCGCGCCGCCAGTACCGCGCGCCGGAAGGTTTCGGCGCGCACCTCGCGGGCCTGGCCGGTCTGGCCGCGGCCACGGCCTGGACCGCCGCCGGAGGCATGGCATGAACGCGCTCCCTCCGAACCACGCCGCTGCGTCACTGGCGGTGCTGCGCGCGGTGCTGGCAGGCAGCGGCACGCTCGCCCCGGCGGACCGCCTGCAAACCCTGGTGGATGCGGGCTGCGCCGACCTGCCGCTGCCCGGCGGCGGCGGCACCGCCACCCGCTGGCGCGCGCTCTCCGAGGTGGCGGCGCACGACCTCGCCCTCGTGAAACTCTACGAAGGCCATACCGACGCGCTCGCGATCCTGCGCGAGCTCGGAGCGCCGGAGGGCATCGCGGGCAGCACGGCCGCATCGGTCTGGGGCACCTGGGCCGCGGAAGCGCCGGGCGCGCGGCTGACGATACAGCCCGGGCCCGACGGCACGCCGCGCCTGTGCGGCGCCAAGGCCTGGTGCTCGGGGGCGCAGCACGTGAGCCACGGCCTGCTGACCGCCTGGGGGCCGGACGGCGAAGGCCCGCAACTGGTGGCGGTGGACCTGCGCCAGCCGGGCGTGGATTTCTGCGGCGACCACTGGCATGCGGTCGGCATGGGCGCCAGCGGCAGTGTGGACGTGCTGTTCCAGGACGTGCCGGCCGTGGCCGTGGGCGCGGTGGGCGACTATCTGCGCCGGCCCGGCTTCTGGCAGGGCGGGGCGGGCGTGGCGGCGTGCTGGCATGGCGCCACGGTGGCCCTGGCGCGCACCCTGCACGCGGCGCTGGTCCGCGTGCCTGCAGCCCAGCGCACGCCTTTCCGGCTCGCGGCCCTGGGCCGGGTGGACCGTGTACTGGCCGGCTCCGCGGCGCTGCTGCGCGAGACGGCGCAGTGGATCGATGCCCATCCGCAGGAGGATGCGCGTCTGGCCGCGCTGCGCGTGCGCCAGACATCGGAAGCCTGTGCCCGCGAGGTGCTCGACGAGGTGGGCCGGGCGCTGGGCGCCACGCCCTTGTGCCGCGATCCCGCCTTCGCGCGCATGGCGGCGGACCTGCCGGTCTTCATCCGCCAGAGCCACGCGGAACGTGACGATGCCGCGATGGGCGAATGCCTGGCGGAACAGCAGGAAGCGGCGGCCCCATGGTCGATCTGATGGAGGCCGGACACACCGCGGCCGATCGCCAGATCGACATCGGCCGGCCGCGCTGCGCACCGCAGGCCTGGCAGGGGTGGCTGGCCGACCGTGGACCGGCCCGCCTGCCCGCGGGCGCCATCGTCGGCGCGGACCAGCGCCTCGTGGTGCTGGCCCCGCATCCCGACGACGAACTGCTGGCCTGCGGCATGCTGCTGCACGCCCATGCGCGCCGCGGCGGCGAGGTGCTCATCGTCGGGGTGACCGACGGCGAGGCCAGCCACCAGGGCACGCCCGGCTGGTCGGCACCCGACACCGCCGCCCTGCGCCGGCGCGAGCGCATGGAGGGGCTGCAAGCGCTGGGCGCGGGTACGGCCGACCTGCTGCTGCTCGGTCTGCCCGACGGTGGTGTGCAGGACTGCAGCGATGCGCTGGAACGGTCGCTGCGCACGCTGCTGCGCCCGGACGATGCGGTGGTGACCACCTGGCGGCTCGACGGCCACCCCGACCACGAGGCCTGCGGCCGGGCGGCGGCGGGCGCCGCACGCGCGGCCGGCGCGCTGCTGTGGGAGGCGCCGGTGTGGATGTGGCACTGGGCGGACCCGGTGGAGTCGCCGGTGCCCTGGCACCGGCTGTGCGCGTTCCAGCCCACGGCGGGGGCTGCGGCGGCCAAGCAGGCGGCCCTGGCGCATCACCGCTCGCAGCTCGCCGACCGCGGGCACGGCCTCGCGCCGGTGCTCGACGGTGCCATCCTGGAGCGTGCCCGCTGGCCGCTCGAATACTTCTTCCTCCCGAGCACATGATCCTGCTGGCCGACCCTCCCGCGCACACCGCCTCTCCTATGCCCACGCCCGCGCCCATCCCGGCAGAGGCACCGCCGCAGGCGGTGCCGCCGCGGCACTTCGAGGCGATGTACGCCGGCAGCGACGATCCGTGGCACTTCGACGGCAGCTGGTACGAGGCGCGCAAGCGCCGCCTGCTGCTGGCGGCGCTGCCGCACGAGCGCTACGCCCGGGCGTTCGAGCCCGGCTGCGCCACGGGGCTGCTCACGGCCGAACTCGCGCCGCGCTGCGGCGAGCTGCTGGCCACCGATGGTGCCGAGCGCGCGCTGGAGGTCGCCGGGCGCCGGCTGGAAAGCCATGCCCACGTGGCGCTGCGGCGCATGTGGGTACCGGACGAATGGCCCGAGGGCGCGTTCGACCTGGTCGTGCTCAGCGAGTTCGTGTATTACCTCGCGCCCGCCGACATCGACCGCCTGGCGCTGCGCGTGCGCGCCTCGCTCGCCCCGGGCGGCGTGGTGGCGGCCTGCCACTGGCGCCGGCCCATCGCGGGCTGCGCCCTGGCCGGCGACGCGGCCCATCTGCGGCTGGAGGCCGGCATGGACCTGCGCCGCGTGGTGGATGCGACGGATGCGGATTTCCGCCTGGGCGTCTGGACGGCCGGCGCGGATTCGCCGGCCTGCCGCGAAGGCAGGGCCGACTGATCAGCGCGGCGCCAGGATCGCCATCGTGAGGCGCGAGACGCAGGTGAGGTCGCCGGCCTCGTTGGCCATGTCGATCTGCCAGACGTGGGTGGTGCGGCCGATGTGCACGGGCCGCGCGGTGCCGGTCACCCAGCCCTCGGTGGCGGCCCGCAGGTGGTTGGCGTTGATGTCCAGGCCCACCGCGCGGCAGCCTTCGGGCGAGGCGTAGAACGCGCCCACCGATCCCAGCGTCTCGGCCAGCACCACGCTCACGCCGCCGTGCAGCAGGCCGAAGGGCTGCTTGGTGCGCTCGTCCACCGGCACGCGGGCGCGCAGGAAATCCTCGCCGATCTCGGTGAACTCGATGCCCAGGTGGGTCACCGCGTTCGGCGTGGCCGGGTGGTTCAGGCTGTGCAGGTCGATGGGCTGCTTCCAGATCGGCATGGGGGTGTCTCCTTCGGGTGCGATCCGTGGATTATGGAAGGCGCCGCCGTTCCCTGCAGGCCCGCGCGGGACAGCGGCTCCGGTCAGGTGCGCATGGTGCCCGTGCGCACGTAGCGCTCGTGCCAGGACAGCGCCTCGCCCAGCAGGTGGGGCGTGTGCAGGCCGCAGCCGCTCGCGCGCGCCCGTGCCACGTAGTCGCGCAGGGCGGGACGGAAGTCGGGGTGCGCGCAGCGTTCGATCACCACCTCCGAGCGCTGCGAGGGCGAGAGGCCGCGCAGATCGGCCAGGCCCTGCTCGGTGACGAGGATCTGCACGTCGTGCTCGGTGTGGTCCACGTGCGAGGCCATGGGCACGATGCACGAGATGCTGCCGCCCTTGGCGAGTGAGGGCGTCATGAAGATCGAGAGGTAGGCATTGCGCGCGTAGTCGCCCGAGCCGCCGATGCCGTTCATGATCGACGAGCCCATCACGTGCGTGGAGTTCACGTTGCCGTAGATGTCGGCCTCGATCATGCCGTTCATCGAAATGAGGCCCAGCCGGCGGATCAGCTCGGGGTGGTTGCTGATCTCCTGCGGGCGCAGCACGATGCGGTCGCGGTAGAAGCCGATGTGGCGCGTGAATTCCTCGGCGGCCGCGGGGCTCAGCGACAGGGCGGTGGCCGAGGCGCTCTCCAGCGTGCCCGACCGCAGCATGTCCAGCATGCCGTCCTGCAGCACTTCGGTGTAGGCCGTGAGGTGCTGGAACGGGCCGGCGTCCAGCCCCGCGAGCACGGCGTTGGCGATGTTGCCCACGCCCGACTGCAGCGGCAGCAGCGTGGAGGGCAGGCGGCCGTGCCGTACCTCCTGCTGCAGGAATTCGATGATGTGGCCGGCGATGCGCTCGGAGGTGTCGTCCGGCGCCGCGAAGGCCGAATTGCGGTCGGGCGCGTGCGTGGCGACCACGGCCACCACCTTGGCCGGATCGCAGCGCAGGTAGGGCTCGCCGATGCGGTCGCCGGGGTGCACCAGCGGGATCGGCACGCGGTTGGGTGGCAGGTCGGTGCCGTAGTAGATGTCGTGCATACCCTGAAGGCCCTCGGGCTGCCAGGCGTTCACCTCCAGGATGATCCGGTCGGCCTGGTCGAGCCAGGTCTTGTTGTTGCCCACGGAGGAGGACGGGATCAGCCGCCCGTCCGGCAGCACGCCGGCCACCTCGATCACCGCCACGTCGAGCCGGCCCCAGAAGCCGAACCACACGTAGGGCGCCACGTGCGAGAGGTGGGCGTCCACGTACTGCATCTTGCCGGCGTTGATCTGCGCGCGGCAGGTCGGGTCCGACTGGTAGGGCATGCGCATGTTCACGCCGCCCACCTTGGCGAGCGCGCCGTCGAGTTCGGGCGCGGTGGAGGCGCCCGTCCACAGGCCGATGCTGAAGGGCTCGCCAGCGGCGTGCAGCGTCTCGATGCGGGCGGCGAGCGCCGGCGGGATCGCCTTGGGATAACCGGCGCCGGTGAAACCGCTCATGCCGACGCGCGCGCCGTTCGGTATCAGGGCGGCGGCCTGCTCGGCCGTCATGAGTTTGTCCCGCAGGACGGGGCATTGGATGCGGGAAGTGTCGAAGGAAGGCATGGAAAGAGAGCGGGCGCGGGGCCGCATGAAAGGCCGGAAGGGGAAGGAGGCCGCGAGGGCCTTGGGAGCGGATGCAAAAATCTTAGCGCCCCGGCACGGCCGAGCCGCTGCACCGGCGGCGGCGCTGCGGCCCGTGGCACCGCAGCGTGACGCGGCCGACATTGCGCGGGCCCGCCGGCCGTGCCGTACCATGCACCCCGATGCCCGCGCCCAGCCTCTGCCCCTCCTGCCGCCAGCCCGCCGAGAACCACCGCTTCGCCGCGCGCGACGGCGCGGACCTGCACCTCGACCTGTGCTTCGCCTGCCAGGGGCTGTGGTTCGATCCGCAGGAGAACACGCGGCTCGCGCCGGGCGCGGTGCTGGAGCTGTTCGAGCTGCTGCACCGGCACCGCGGCGACGCGCACCGCCCGCTCGCCGACCGCATGCAGTGCCCGCGCTGCGCGAAGGCGCTGGAGCCGGGGTTCGACCTGGGCCAGGGCGGGCGCTACCGCACCTACCGCTGCGCGGCGCGCCACGGCCGGTTCAGCACCTTCGGCGCCTTCATGGTGGAGAAGGGCTTCGTGCGCCACCTCTCGCCACTGGAGATCGATGCGCTGGCCGACCGCGTCGGCACCATCGCCTGCACGGCCTGCGGCGGCGCGGTGGACATCCGCAACGACCACGCCTGTCCCTACTGCCGCTCGGCCCTGTCGCTGCTCGATCCGCAGGCCGTGGACAAGGCGCTGGACCGCCATGCCCGCGCCGCGCGCGCGGCGGCCGAGCCCGCCCGGCCCGAGGCGCTGGCCGACGCGCTCATCGCGATGGAACGCGAGCGGGAGCGGGAGCGGCGGGAGCGCCAGCGCGAGTCCTTCACGTCCTCCAGCACCGACGGGTTCGATCTGCTGTCGGCCGGGGTGGAGCTGGTCTGGTCGCTGCTGAAGCGCTGAGCGGCCGGCAGAGTCCTTCTGCTGCCGCTGTGGGTGCGGTCAGCGGCCGCGCCGCAGGTTCAGCAGCGCGTAGAGGAGGATCGCCCCGAAGGTCGCGGTGCCGATGCCGCCCAGCGCGAAATCGCCGAACTTCAGCGTGAAGTCGCCCGTGCCGATGATCAGCGTGATCGCCGCCACGATGAGGTTCTTGTTGTCGGAGAAATCCACGCGGTTGTCCACCCAGATCTTGGCGCCGGCCACGGCGATGAGGCCGAACACCACGATCGAGACACCGCCCATCACCGGCAGCGGGATCGCCTGGATCAGCGCGCCGAACTTCGGCGAGAAGCCCAGCACCAGCGCGATCAGGCCGGCCACGAGGAACACGGCGGTGGAGTAGATCTTGGTGGCGGCCATCACGCCGATGTTTTCGGCATAGGTGGTGACGCCCGTGCCGCCCACCGCGCCGCTCGCCATGGTGGCGATGCCGTCGCCGATGAACGCGCGGCCCATGTAGCGGTCGAGGTTGCGGCCGGTCATGGCGGTGACGGCCTTCACGTGGCCGAGGTTCTCGGCCACCAGGATGACGGCCACGGGCGCGATCAGCAGCATGGCCGGCGCGCTGAACACGGGCGCGGCGAAGCGCGGCAGGCCCAGCCACGGCGCGGCCAGCACGCCGGAGAGGTCCATCGGCTTGCCCAGGCCCAGGCCGTTGGTGAGCAGCGCGTACAGCACGCTGGCGGCGATCAGGCCGACGAGGATCAGCAGCCGCTGCAGCATGCCGCGCGTGAGCACGGCGACCAGGCCCACGCACACGAAGGTGGCGGCCTGCATCCAGCTCTCGAAATTGCTGGCGGCCATGTTCTTGATGGGCACCTGCGCGAGGTTGAGGCCGATCACCGCGACCACCGCGCCCGTCACCACGGGCGGCATGCAGCGCTCGATCCAGCCCGTGCCGACGGCCTGGACGACGGCGCCGATCACCGTGTAGACCAAGCCGCAGGCGATGATGCCGCCCAGCGCCACGGCCATGTTGGCGTTCGGGCCCGGGCCGACGTAGCCGCTGGCGGCGATCACCACGCCGATGAAGGCGAAGCTCGATCCCAGGTAGCTCGGTACGCGGCCGCCCGTGACCAGGAAGAAGATCAGCGTGCCCAGGCCGCTCATCAGGATCGCGACGTTCGGATCGAATCCCATGAGGATGGGGGCAAGCACGGTGGCGCCGAACATGGCGATCACGTGCTGCACGCCCATGGCGGCGGTCTGTCCCCAGGGCAGGCGCTCGTCGGGGGCGACCACGTCGCCCTCGGCGGGCGAGGCCAGCCGCCAGCGGGTGAAGTAAGAAGAAGAGGGCGTAGGCACGGCGATGGACTCCTTGGGCGTTGCGTGGGGGCGTGGGCGTTCCGTCGGGCACGGCAGGGCCGCGCCCGCGCGGTGGATGGAAACAATGGTGTGGGTGGGAAGCGTCGCGAGTGTAGGCGCTGGCGCCCCCCGCCCACGCGAGAGTAGGAATGGGACGACCCGTGCCGCGGAATGCCTGCGGTAAGGTGGGCCGTCCTTCCTCCGCCACCTTCCGTCCCACCGGGCCACGCAGCGTGCCACCGCCTTCCTCTTCCCCTCCGTCCGCCGTGCCGGCCGGTGCGCCCCGGGCCACCGCCGGCCCGCGGCCGGACCGCCCGCGCCCTGCGTCCCGCCCTGGCTGGGGCCGGGCCCTGCGGTGGACGCTGGGCGGCGTGGCGGCCACGGGCGCGCTCGTGCTGGTGGCCGGCGCCGTGCTGTGGTGGTGGCTGCCGTCCGACGAGGAACTCGCGCGGCGCGCGGGCGACGGCGCCGGCGACCTGCTGGGCGTGCCCGTCGTGGTGGACCGCCTCGAATGGCACCTGCTGCCCGCGCCCCAGGTGGTGCTGCACGGCGTGCACACCGAGCAGGAAGCCTCCGTCTCGGCGGACCGCATCGTGGCCGATGCGCGCTGGTCCGATCTGCTGCGCCTGCGGCTGGCCCTCTCGCGGCTGCGGCTGGAGGGCGCGGCCGTTCCGCAGCTATCGCTCTCGCAGTTCAAGGTGCGCAATGCCCAGGACGACGGCCCGGCCGGCTTCGGCCCCTTTACGCTCGCCGAGGTGCCGGTGGAGCGCGCAGAGTGGCAGGGCGTGCGCTGGATCGGGCGGCAGGGGCGCGATCTGGCCTACGGCGGCTCCGCGGATTTCGGGCCCGCATGGCGGCCCGTGCGCGGCCTGCTGGAGCGCGAGAGCGCCTCGACGCCCACGCGCCTGGCCATTGAACGCGAAGGCAGCGAGGACCGCTGGCGCGCCGACGTCACGGCCGGCGGGCGTACCGAGCGCGGCGAACTGCGGCTGCAGGAGTTCGGCGAGCGCTACCGGGTGACCGGCTCGCTCGATTTTTCCGGCGTGGACGTGGTGGGGCTGCTGGGGGCTTTCGAACGCCGCTCCATCGTGTCGGGCCGCGCGAGCGGCCACACCGACCTGATCGCCGAGGGCGACGACCCCGCCGCGGCGCTGCGGGCGCTCCACACGCGCACGTCCTTCACGGTGGCCCGGGCGAAGCTGCTGACCTTCGACCTGGAGGCCGCCATCCGCAGCGCGGGCAGCGACAAGGGCGGCACGACCCAGCTCGACAGCCTGACGGGCGTCGTGCGCACCGAGGCCGACCCCGGCGGCACCATCGTGCGCTACGGCGACCTGAAGGCGACTTCCGGCGTGCTCACCGCCACCGGCGACGCCGTGGTGCAGAACCAGCGCGTGAGCGGCCACGTGGCGGTCGACCTGGTGGACGGCATCGTGGGCGTGCCGCTCGAATTCGGCGGCACGGTGAAGGACCCCACGCTCAGCCTGCCGCCGGCCGCGCTGGCAGGTGCCGCCGTGGGCACCGTGGTCGCCCCGGGCGTGGGCACCGTGCTGGGCGCGCGCATCGGCGAAACCGTGCGGCGCATCTTCGGCGGCGGGGACGCCAAGCAGGAACCACCCGCGCCGCGCCGGCTGCCGCCGGTGTACCGTGACCCCGACTGATCACCGGCCAGAAAAAAGGGCGCCCGAAGGCGCCCCGTGTCGTCGTGCCTGCCGCCGCGCGCGGCAGGTCAGAACGCCGTCCAGTCGTCGTCGGCGTTGCTGTGCGCGGAGGGCTTGGCGGCCGGCTTCGGTGCGGACGGCAGGGCCGGTGCCTTGGCGGCGGCGGCCGGCGTGGGCGCCGGGGCCGGGCGGGGTGCGGTGGGCGCGGTGGCGGGGCCGGAAGATGCGCCCGCCAGCCGGCCGGCGGCCGTCGCCTTGCCCGCGAGCGCGGAGGCCGGAGCCGACGCCCGGGCCGGGGCGCGCGCCGGAACGGCGCGGGGCGCGGGCGCCGGGATGGGCGCCGCGGGCGCCATCGTGGCGGCCCGCTCGGCCATGCCGGAGAGCCGGAACACGCCCACCGCCTCGGTGAGGCGCACGGCCTGCTGCTGCAGGCTGCCGGCCGCGGCGGCGGATTCCTCGACCAGCGCGGCGTTCTGCTGCGTGGCCTGGTCGAGCTGCGACACGGCCGCGTTCACCTGGCCGATGCCTTCGCTCTGCTCGCGCGTGGCGGCGTCGATCTCGGCGATCAGGTCGCTCACGCGCTGCACCTGCTGCACGATGTCCGACATGGTCGTGCCGGCCTCGTCCACCAGGCGCGTGCCGGTGCCCACCTTCTCCACGCTCTGGCCGATGAGGGTCTTGATCTCCTTGGCGGCCTCGGCACTGCGGCCCGCCAGTGCGCGCACTTCGCCGGCCACCACGGCGAAACCGCGGCCCTGTTCGCCCGCGCGGGCGGCTTCCACGGCCGCGTTCAGCGCCAGGATGTTGGTCTGGAAGGCGATGCCGTCGATCACGCCGATGATGTCGGCGATCTTGCTGGAGCTGCCCGAGATGTCCTGCATGGTGGCGACCACCTGGCCCATCACGTCGCCGCCGCGGCTCGCGGCCTGGCTGGCGGTGGCGGCGAGCTGGCTGGCCGTGCGGGCGGTGTCCGCGTTCTGGCGGATGGTGGCGCTCATCTCCTCCATCGAGGCGGCGGTCTGCTGCAGGCTCGAGGCCTGCGACTCCGTGCGTTGCGAGAGGTCCGCGTTGCCGCTGGCGATCTGGCTGGAGCCGGTGGCGATCGAGTCGCTCGCCTGGCGGATCTGGTGCACCACGCGGGTCAGGTTGCCGTTCATGGTCTGCAGCGACTGCAGCAGCAGGGCGGCCTCGTCGCGGCCGCCATCGTCCACGGCGCGGGTGAGGTCGCCGTCGGCCACCGCATGGGCCACGTCCACCGCGCGGGCCATGGGCACCGTGATCGAGCGGGTGATGAGCACCGCGCCGGCCACGCCCGCCAGCACGGCGACCAGGGCCACCACGCCGAGGATGGTGGCGGACTGCACGAAAGTCTCGTGGGCCTGGGCGCTGGCCTGCCGCATTTCACCTTCGTACTGCTTCACGAGCTCGGCCAGGTGGCCGAGCAGCTGGCCCTGGATCTTGTAGCGCGGACCGAAGAGCAGCTTCTGCCCATCGAGGTTCTGGTTGGCGAGCCCCAGCTTGACCACGTCGTCCGTGAACGCGAGGTACTCCTTGCTGCTGGCTTCGGTGGTGTCGATCAGGCGGCGGGCCTCGGCGCCCGTCTCGAGCTGCCGCAGCCGCGCGATCGCGGAGCCCAACTCGGCGATGTTCTTGTCGATCACGGCCTTGTTGGAGGCCATTTGCGCTTCATCCTCCAGGATGATGATGTTGCGCGCGGCCCGGGCGATGTCCAGCACGAGGTAGCTGATGCGCTGGCTGATGTTCGCCTTGGCGTAGTACTCGGACGAGATCTGCTGCGAGGTATGGTCGAGCGAGGACATGCGGGCGATGCCCAGTCCGGTGATGATGGCCAGCAGCAGCAGCAGCAGGCCGAAGCCCAGGGCAAGCCGGGATCCCAGGTTGAGGCGGCGGAGGTATTGCATGGGGACTTTCAGAACGGCAGGGGGCTCGGCTGGGCGAAAGCCCGGCGCAGACACGCATTTTCGCGCGGAGCCATGACAACCAGGAAGTATGTGACAAAACGCAACGACGGCGGGCAGGGGGTGCAGGTTGACCCCACCCGTTACATGTCGCAGACCGGAACCGTTGCGCCGGCGCGAATCGCCAGGGGGTGCTTCAGGCCTGATCGGCCAGCGCGCGCTCGATCCGGCGGCGATTCACGGTCGTCTTCGGCACCTTGAACGGGAACCACGTGCGCACGTCCTCCTCGAGCCCGATGCCATGCATGTAGTTGTAGATGGCCTTGCGCAGCGCACTGCCGAGCGCATCGTGGTCCACGCCCGTCGGGTCGATGAAGGCCACGTCGTTCTTCGCGAAGCCGCCGGGCGGCAGCGGGGCCAGCGTGACGCCGTAATCCTGCGGGTTCTGGCCCACGGGCGAATGCACGGTGCAGGCGAAGCGGTGGAAGAAGCCGCTCTGGATGCAGCCGTTGGCGAAGAGCTGGCGCACGTATTCGAGCGCATCCACCGTGTCCTGCACGGTCTGCGTCGGGAAACCGTACATCAGGTAGGCATGCACGAGGATGCCGGCGTCGCTGAAGGCGCGGGTTACGCGGGCCACCTGGTCCACGGAGACGCCCTTCTTCATCAGCTGCAGCAGCCGGTCCGAGGCCACCTCCAGCCCGCCGGAGATGGCGATGCAGCCCGAATCGGCGAGCAGCTCGGCCAGCTCGGGCGTGAAGGTCTTCTCGAAGCGCACGTTGCCCCACCAGCTGATGCCGGCATTGCGCTCGATGAGTTCGGTGGCCAGCGCCTTCAGCGCCTTCGGCGGGGCGGCCTCGTCCACGAAGTGGAAGCCCGTCTGGCCCGTCTCGGCGACGATGGCCTGGATGCGGTCGGCCAGCACCTGGGCGCTGGCGCCCTCGTAGCGGCCGATGTAGTCCAGGCCCACGTCGCAGAAGCTGCACTTCTTCCAGTAGCAGCCGTGCGCCACGGTGAGCTTGTTCCAGCGGCCGTCGCTCCAGAGCCGGTGCATGGGGTTGAGCATGTCCAGCAGCGACAGATAACGGTCGAGCGGCAGGCCGTCCCAGGTGGGCGTGCCGACCTCGGCGAAGGCGACGTCGGCCTCCATCATGTTCACGTACTGCACGGCGCCGTCTTCGCCGCGCACGAAGGTGCGCACCAGCCGCTGGCGGCCGCGGCGGCCTTCCAGGTGCTCCAGCAGCGCCAGCAGCGGGCGTTCGCCGGCGTCCAGCGTGACGTAGTCGAAGAAGTCGAACACGCGCGGATCGGCCAGCTCGCGCAGCTCGGTGTTCACGAAGCCGCCGCCCAGCACGGTGGCGACGTGCGGATGCCGTGCCTTGATCGCCTGGGCGATGCGGAAGGCCGCATAGACCGAGCCCGGGAAGGGGACGGAGAGCAGCACCACCGTGGGCCGGTGGCGCTCCACCGCCTCGTGCGTGAGCTGCACCAGCAGTTCGTCCACCAGCGTGGGCGGCGCGGCCAGGGCGTCGGCCAGCGGGTCGAAGGTCGGCTGGCTGCCGGCCAGCGATTCGGCATAGCGCACGAACTCGAAGCGCTCGTCCACCGCATCGCGCAGCACGTCGGCCAGGTCGTTCAGGTAGAGCGTGGCCAGGTGCTTGGCCTTGTCCTGCAGGCCAAGGGCGCCGAAGGCCCAGCCCAGCGGGTCGCCGCCCTCGTCATCGACATAGACGTCGAGCGTGGCAAAGCGCGGCCCTTCGGGCAGGTAGTGGCGTCCCGCGATGCGGTGCGCCAGCGTGCTGTCGCGGCCCTGCAGGAAGGCGATGGCCGGGCCGATGGTGGCCAGGTACCGGTCCTGCTGCGCGGCGAACGACTGCACGGCGGGGCTGCGGCGCTGCTCCGGCATCGCCTGCACGCGCGCCGCCACGTCCTTCAGGCCCTCGGGCGAAAGCAGGCGCAGCACGAGCGCCAGCGCCAGGTCCTCCTGGAACGCCGCGACGCCGCGCGAGCGCAGGAAGCCCGTGAGGTAGGCGGTGGAGGGGTAGGGCGTGTTGAGCTGCGTCATCGGCGGGATGACGGCCAGCACGCGGCAGGCGGAATCGGGCATGGAATTCGGGGGGAGGCGGCCCCCGATTATCCCGGCCGGTGGCCGCCCGCGCCCGCCTGGGGGCACTGCCGTGCGAGCCGCCGTGCCTGCTTGACCGCATACATCTGCCGGTCGGCCAAGCGCAGCGCGTCTTCCGGCGAGAGGGGCTCGTCCTGCGGCAGCACGGCGATGGCGCCGACGCTGGCCCCTTCGTAGTCGAGCCCTGCGCCCGGCAGCTCGAACCGCCCCTGCGTGGCTTGCGCGATGCGCTGGCGGAAGGCGCCCTGCCCGGAACGCCCCGGCATCCCGAGGTGCGTGCCGAGGGTGGCGGCGACGAACTCGTCGCCCCCCAGGCGGGCCACCACGTCTTCCCCGCGCAGCGCCGCCCGCAGCCGCTGGGCCATGGCCTGCAGGAACCGGTCGCCCACCTCGTGGCCGTGGCGGTCGTTGATCGACTTGAACCCGTCCAGGTCGATGAAGGCGACCAGCACCTCCGCCTGCCGCCGCCGGCCCTGCGCCAGCAGCTGCGTGAGCGCCTCCATCAGGCCCCGTCGATTCGGCAGCCCGGTGAGCGCGTCGGTGGCGGCGTGCCGCGCCAGCCGTTCGTTGGCGGCGGTCAGCTCCCTGATCAACTGCTCGCGTTCGATCTGCTGGCCGATCAGGTGGGCGAAGAGCGCCAGCATCTGCCCGGTCTCGGGCGTGCCGGGGCGGGCCTGCGTGCTGGTCGCGCACAGGGTGCCGCACAACTGGCCCTTGCTCGTGCGCACGGGCATGCTGGCGTAGGTGCGCAGCCCCAGGTCGCGCACGATCGGCATGTCGCCCCAACGCTCGGACACGTCCTCGATGTAGGTCCGGTCTTCGTCCAGCGCCCGCTTGCACGGCGTCTGGCCCCACTCGGCGGTGATGCCCTCGGGGATCTGCAGCGCGCCGGCGTTGCGTGCATGCAGTACCTTGAGGATGCCGCGCGCCTCGTCGATGGAGGTCAGGTAGGTGGATTCCAGGCCCGTCGCCGCGGCCAGCATCTCCAGCAGGGGGCGGGTGAGGTCCTCCACGCTGCGCGCAGTGGAGACCGACTCGGACAATTGCTCAAGCAGGGCGGCCATCGGCGGGCAGGTTAGACGATCGGCCGCGTGCTGTCGAGTTCCGGCGCGGCCAGGTAGTTGTTTTTGACGCGGACGTAATGCTCCGCCGAATAGCGCAGGTAGGCGATCTCCTGGGCGGTGAGCGCGCGCTGGCGCACGGCGGGCCGGCCGATGTAGAGCGACCCGCGCTCCAGCACCTTGCCGGGCGGCACCAGGCTGCCCGCGCCGAGCATGACCTGGTCCTGCACCACGGCGTCGTCCATCACGATGCTGCCCATGCCGATGAGGCATTCGTCGCCGATGCGGCAGCCGTGCAGGATGACCGAATGGCCGATGGTCACATGGCTGCCGATCACCAGGGGCGAGCCGTCCGGCTTGCCGGGGTGGCGGTGCGAGACGTGGCCCATCGCCAGGTCCTGCACGTTGGAGCCTTCGCCCACGGTGATGCGGTGCACGTCGCCGCGCAGCACGGCGTTGCACCACACGGAGGCATCGCGCCCCAGGTGCACGTCGCCGATCACCTGGGCGGAGGCATGGACGAAGACGCCCGCGTCCATCGTGGGAGCGGTATCGAGGTAGGGGGAGAGGGGCATGGGTGCGAGCGTAAGCCATGCCGGCCCGGGCCGCACCAGGCCCTTCAGCCGCGGGCGTAGAAGCCGAGGAACATGTCCACCGCGTCGGCCAGCACCTGGGCCTGCTGCGCCTCGTCCAGCGGCGGCAGGCCGAGGATGAGCTGCGGCCAGAAGGCGTGCGTCTTGAGCTGGCCCATGAGCAGGTGCGCCGCGTACAGCGGATCCACTTCGGCGCGCAGGCGGCCGGCCTGCTGCGCGGCGCGGATCCAGGCGGGCAGGCCTTCTTCCCTGGAGGAGAGGCGCTCGGCCATCGCCTGCGCGCGGCCCGGCGTGTGCAGCATCTCGGCCATCACCACCCGCGAAAGGTCCATGAAGCTCGGATCGTTGAAGAGCTGCATCTTGCCGCCGATCAGTTCCAGCAGCTGCGGCCGCAGCGGCCGGCCGGCGTCGTGGGGCGTTTCGGGCAGCGCGTGGCTGCGGTTCCAGAGCTGGTCGAGGATGGCCGAGAACAGCTCGTCCTTGCTGGGGAAGTGGTTGTAGACCGTGCGCTTCGATACGCCGGCGGCGGCGGCCACGCGGTCCATGCTGGTGCCGGCGAAACCGCCTTCGCGGAACTCCGCGATGGCCGCCTGCACGATGGCTTCGCGCTTGCGGTCGGTCAGGCGGGGGAGCACGTCGGTAGCTGTCATGCGGAAATTTTACACCGCACGGTTTACTTTTCCCAAAACAACACTACACTGTGCAGTGCACTTCGTAGTGCGTCTTTTTCCCATTTCCTCCATTACTGCCATGGCCCGTCCGTCCGCCTACAGCCACGCCGCCCCGGCCGATCCGTCTCCCCTGCGGCTTCCGGCCTCGGCCGACGGCCGCTTCCGCAACGCGGCGCGTCCCCGCCGCATGGGCTGGCTCAAGGGCCTGCGGGTGATGCTGCGCATGGCGCTGGGCAAGCCGCCCGGCACGGTGCCGGACCGTCCGGTGCCCGTGCAGGCGCTCACGCGGGAGGCCCTGCTGTCCGCGCCCGACATGTCGCTGTGGCGCCTGGGCCATTCCACGGTGCTGCTCAAGCTGCAGGGCGGTTTCTGGCTGACGGACCCGGTGTTCGCCGAGCGCGCCTCGCCCGTGCCGTTCGCCGGGCCCCGGCGCTTTCATGCGCCGCCCCTGGCCATCGACGAGCTGCCGCCGATCCGCGGCGTGGTGCTCTCGCACGACCACTACGACCACCTCGACCGGGCGGCCGTGCTCGCGCTCGCGCCGAAGGTGGACCAGTTCATCGCGCCGCTGGGCGTGGGCGACCGCCTGGTGGGCTGGGGCGTGCCGGCCGACAAGGTGCGGCAGTTCGACTGGTGGCAGGGCACCACCTTCGCGGGCGTGCGGCTGGTCTGCACCCCGGCGCAGCATTTCTCGGGGCGCAGCCTCTCCGACGGCAACCGCACGCTCTGGGCGTCGTGGGTGCTGATCGCGGGCGGCACGCGCGTCTTCTTCAGCGGCGATTCCGGCTACTTCGACGGTTTCCGCGCGATCGGCGAGCGCTACGGCCCGTTCGATCTCACGCTCATGGAAACCGGCGCCTACCACGCCGACTGGCCCGACGTGCACATGCAGCCCGAACAGAGCCTGCAGGCGCACCTGGACGTGCGCGGCGGGCGCTGCCTGCCTATCCACAACGGCACGTTCGACCTGTCCTTCCACGGCTGGACCGAGCCCTTCGAGCGCATCGCCGCCCTCGCGGCCGCGAGCGGCGTGCCGCTGCTGACGCCCGCCATGGGCGAGCGCGTGGACATCCGGTTCCCCACGGCCACGCAGCCCTGGTGGCGCGAGCAAGCCGCTGCCGCATCCGCCCCCGCAGCCGCCGCCTGACCGACCGGAGACCACCGACCATGTTCAGCCGCGTCATCCCCATCCGGCGCCTCCTGTACGGCAGCCTCGCGCCGGTCGGCGGCGCGGCCATGCCCGTGCGGCTGGCCGCCTCCGAACGCTCCGTGCCGCCAGCCGCCGGCGCGCTGCCGGAGCGCCGTGCTTCTGCGCCTCTCGGCGACCCGGCGGCTCAGGGGGCCGTCTCTTCCCCCGTCGGCAGCCGCATGACCCCTGTCCGGTAGTCGTACTCGAACACCTCCCCGTGCCGCGCCCAGGTGATGGCCGTGCGCAGCACGTTCTCGGCCTCCTGCGCGTCCAGCTGCTCGGCGAGCAGCCGCAGGAAGGGCGCATCCGGCAGCTCCCCCGCGGGCTCCTGCTCCAGGCTGTGGCGGATGTGCGCCACCAGCGGCACGTGGGCGAGCAGCTGCTGGCCGAAGATGTCCTGCCGCAGGCCGTGCGCGCCGTCCACGTAGCGCCGGCCGAGCGGGGTGATCTGCAGGTCGCCGCCCGCGAGCGCCGCGAGCTGGAGCTGGGCGACCGCATGGGCCACGGGCAGCAGCTCGGCATCGGTGAGGCTGGTTTCTTCCGCGAGCCGCGGCAGGTCGGCGCGTCCGTCGAAGGGCGGCTCGGCCAGCAGCTCCAGCAGGCCGTCCATGCGCGCCACGTCGGCGGCGGGCAGGCGGTCGGTGAGCGTGGCGGGCGCGGGCCCGGCCGCCGCCTCGCCCCCGGCCGCCGGCGCATGGCGCGCGGCCCCGGCCGTCATGAGCGCGTACACCTCGTCGATCAGCGCGCGCACGTGGTGGCTGTCCGGATCGCGCGGGCGCGGCAGCTGGATCGCCAGCTGGCAGCGGATGCGGCCCGGGTCGCTCGCGAAGATCAGCACGCGGTCGGCCATCATCACGGCCTCCTCGATGTTGTGCGACACCACCAGCATCGCCTTGGTGGGCATGGTGCCGCTGCGCCACAGCTGCAGGATGTCCTCGCGCAGGCGCTCGCCGGTGAGCACGTCCAGCGCCGAGAAGGCCTCGTCCATCAGCAGCACGTCCGGCTCGGTGACCAGCGCCCGCGCGATGCCCACGCGCTGGCGCATGCCGCCCGACAGCTCGCGCGGCAGCGCGCCCTCGAAGCCCGCCAGGCCGATGAGCTCGATCGCGGCCTCGGCCCGCGCCGCCCGCTGGGCCTGCGGCACGCCGCGTGCCTCCAGCCCCAGCTCCACGTTCTGCTGCACCGTGAGCCACGGGAACAGCGCGAACGACTGGAACACCATGCTGATCGCGCGCGCCGGCCCGTGCAGCGGCTGGCCGCGGTAGCGCACCTGCCCCCCGTCGGCCGGCACCAGCCCCGCCATGATGCGCAGCAGCGTGCTCTTGCCGGAGCCGGACTGGCCGAGCAGCGCGACGATCTCGCCCTCGCGCAGCGTGAAATCGACCTGCTGCAGCACGGGCCGCTCGCGGCCGTCGGACGAGCGGAAGCTCTTGCCCACGCCCTGGAGTTCGATGATGGATTGCGTCATGGTGGTGGCGGCTGCGGTGCGTTCGTGCCGTGGTTCGGATCGTGTCGTATCGGGGGGCGCGGATCAGAAATGCATGCGGTCTTCCGCGAGGCGGTAGAGGCGCCGCCACAGGAAGTGGTTCAGCCCCATCACGAAGACGACCATCGCGCCGATGCCCAGCGCGATGCGCGGGAAGTCGCCCGCGGCCGTCATCTGCGCGATGTAGCTGCCCAGGCCCTGCGCCTGCAGGGTGGTATCGCCCCAGGTCACGTATTCGGCCACGATGCTGGCGTTCCACGAGCCGCCGCTGGCGGTGATGGCGCCGGTCACGAAGCTCGGGAACACCGCGGGCAGCAGGTAGCGCTTCCACTTCAGCCAGCCCGAGAGGCCCAGGTTCTGCGCGGCCAGCCGCAGCTCGTTCGGAATGCTCGATGCCCCGGCGATCACGTTGAAGAGGATGTACCACTGCGTGCCCAGGATCATGAGCGGCGACAGCCACACGTCCGGGTTCAGCTTCCAGTGCACGATCAGCATCACCGCCACCGGGAAGAACAGGTTGGCCGGGAAGGCGGCCAGGAACTGCGCCACGGCCTGCAGGCGGCCGGACCAGCGCGGGTTCATGCCGATCCACACGCCCAGGGGCACCCAGACCACGGCGGCCAGCGCGATCAGCACCAGCACCCGCAGCAGCGTGTAGCCGCCCAGGGTGAAGACGTGCGCCACCTCGTGCCATCCCACTTCGGAATGCACGAACTGCACCAGCCGCGCGATGGCGAACAGCACGCCCGCGGCCAGCACCGCATCCCACACGCGTTCGGCGCGCGCCGAGCGCGACTGCGGCCGCGCACGGATCGAGGTGCCGTCGTGGCTGCGGCGGAACAGCGTGAGCGTACGCGCCAGTTGCCGCTGGCACCAGCCCGCCACGCCCTGCACGCCGCGCGCGCGGCGCAGCCAGTCCAGCAGCCAGGAGCGCGGCACGGCGTCGGCGCCGCTCTCCTCGAAGCGGAACTTGTCGGCCCAGGCCACCAGCGGCCGGAACAGCAGCTGGTCGTAGAGCAGGATCGCCACCAGCATGCAGCCGATCGCCCAGCCGATGGCGGAGAGGTCGCGCGCCTCGATCGCCAGCGCGATGTACGAGCCCACGCCCGGCAGCTTGATGTCCTGGTGCGAGACCGAGATCGCCTCGGACGCCACCACGAAGAACCAGCCGCCGGACATCGACATCATCATGTTCCACAGCAGCCCCGGCATGGCGAAGGGCAGCTCCAGCCGCCAGAAGCGCTGCCAGCCCGAGAGCTGGAACACGCGCGCGGCCTCCTGCAGTTCCGCCGGCACGGTGCGCAGCGACTGGTACAGGCTGAAGGCCATGTTCCAGGCCTGCGAGGTGAAGATGGCGAAGATGGCCGCGCACTCCACGCCCAGCAGGCTGCCCGGGAAGAGCGCGATGAAGCCCGTGACGGTGATCGAGAGGAAGCCCAGGATGGGAATGGACTGCAGGATGTCCAGTAGCGGGATCAGCACCCGCTCGGCCAGCCGGTACTTGGCGGCCAGCACCGCGAACACGCAGGCGAAGACCAGGGACGCGCCCATCGCGATGAACATGCGCAGCGTGGTGCGCAGCAGGTAGTAGGGCAGCTGCCACGGGTCGAGCGACAGCGGCAGGGCGTCGCCCATGTGGAACGGCTGCGCCATCTGCGCGGCGCCGTAGGCCAGCAGCACGATGGCGGCCAGCACCAGGGGCAGCAGGGCCCAGTCCCAGCGGTTGGGGCCGGCATCCACGACCTGGCGTGGAAAGAATTCGCGGGACGCTTGGTTTTTCATGGTGTGCGGGACCGGAATGGCAGAGCATAGGGTAGCCGGTCACCGTGACGCCAAGGGCCTCCCTGCACGCCCCGCGCGCGCCATCCGTCTCTCACGGGGCGCGCCGGCGGCATGGCTGAGTCCGCCGCCGCGCGAAAGTTCAGCCCGTCTGCGGCGCCGTGCCCATGAGCTGGCCCACGATCGCCGCCTGCACGGGCGCGAACCGGCGCGCGCCCTGCAGCACCGCGCGCCGCAGCAGGCGCGGCAGCGGGCGGTCGTCGGTGTAGAGCCGCACGATCGCGTTCGTGCCCTCGTAGAGCGGCCAGGCGTGGCGGTGGTGCGGGCCCGCGTAATGCCGCTGCAGCAGGTCGGCATCGCCGAGGTCACGGCCCGTCCGGCGCGCCTGCGCCAGGGCATCGGTGAGGCGCTCCACGCCCGCCAGGCCCAGGTTGTAGCCGTGGGCCGTCACCGGGTGCATGCCCACCGCCGCATCCCCCAGCAGCGCGCAGCGGTGGCCGCTGAAGCGGTGCGCCCAGACGGCGACCAGCGGATAGGCATGGCGCTCGCCCACCAGCCGCATCGCGCCCAGCCGGCCGCCGAACTGGGCCTGCACCCGGGCAGCGAACTCCGCGGGCGGCAGCGCCAGCAGGGCGGCGGCATCATCGGCGCGGGTGGTAACCACCACCGAGCACAGGGGTGTGCCTGTGTCCGGGTCGGGCGGCAGCGGCAGGATGGCCAGCGTGCGCTCGTAGCCGAAGCATTCGTGCGCGGTGCCGTCCCCGGCCTGCGCGTGCTCCATGCGGCAGACGATCACCGTGCGGCCGAAGTCGGTGCTCGATGCGCCGATGCCCAGCTGGCGGCGGGTGGTGGAGAAGCGGCTGTCGGCGGCCACCAGCAGGGGCGCGCGCAGGCGCAGCGGGCGGGTGCCGTCGGCGGGAAGGCATTCCAGTTCCGCCGCACTGGCCGTGACGGCGACGCGCGCCACCTGCCGGCCGGCCAGCAGGCGCACGCCGGGCGTGGAGGCGGCCACGGCATGGGCGGTGCGCCGCAGGGCGTGGTTCGGCACGATCCAGCCGAGGTGCCCGGGGCCGTGCGCGGCCTGGGCCTGCAGGCGCAGCGGCGGTGCGCCGCCCACGGGGCCGTCATGCACCTGCGCCGCGTGCAGGCGCCCGATCTCGTGCGGCAGCAGCCGCGGCCAGGAGCCCAGGCGCCGCAGCGTGTCCGCGCTCGGATGGGTGAGCGCGATCTCGCGGCCGTCGGGGGCGGGCGCGGCCAGCGAGACTTCGGGTTGCCGCTCCACCACCGTGGCCGTGAAACCCACCTGCGCCAGCGAGACCGCCAGCGACAGGCCGGCCGGGCCGCCGCCCACGATCAGGACGTCGCAATCGTGGGAGGCCCGGGCCAGGGCCCGGGACGGCTGGGGAGCGGTGGCGGTGGCAGAAGCGGGCGCGGGCATCTCGGGCATGGCGGGTGGAGGGCGGGGCAGGGCGGCAGGAAGGGGAACCCGCCCATTGTGGGCGTGGGGGGGCAGGCCCGCCCTTGCCGTGCATCAAGCGTCGGTGCCGCCGCATCGGAGCCGCGCGCTGGCCTGCGCCCGGCCGGGCGGCAATCGCAGAACCGCTCGCAGGTCGTTACAGTGCGAGCCCGTTCCCCCATTCGAGACACACATGGCTTCTTCTCCCGCCGAAGGCACCGCTGCCCTGGACAAGGCGCTCGATCTGCTGGAAGCGGTGGGCTCCACGCCGGACGGGCTCGGCCAGGCCGCGCTCGCCCAGCGCTTCGGATGGTCCCGCACGACGGTCTACCGCCTGCTCGCCACCCTGGTCGCGCGCGGACTGCTGCGGCGCGATCCGCTGCGCAGGGTGTACTGCCTGGGGATGCGCTGCTTCGAGATGGCGCGGCAGGCCTACGCCATGCCCGATCTCGCCGCTGCCGCGGCCCTGGAGCTGCGCGCGCTGCGCGACCTGACGGGCGAGACCAGCTACCTCGCCGTGCTGGACGGGCGCGAGGTGCTGTCGCTCGAGCGCTGCGACGGCGCGCACAGCGAGCGCTCCTCCAGCGCGCTCGGCCAGCGCAAGCCGGTGCACTGCACCAGCCAGGGCAAGGCCATCCTGTCGGCGCTGCCCGACGCCGAGCGGGAGCTTCTGGTGCGGGGGCTGGCGCTCAAGGCGCTCACGCCGCGCACCATCACCGACCGCCGGCGCCTGCAGGCCGAGCTGCGCGTGACCGGGGCGCGCGGCTACGCGATCGACGACGAGGAGATCGTGTCCGGCGTGCGCTGCGTCGGCGCGCCCATCGTGGACGGCCAGGGGCAGGTGCGCGGTGCGCTCAGCGTGGCGGGCCCCGCCTGGCGCCTCACGCCCGAACGGCTGGAATTGCTCGGGCCGGAGGTGGCCGAGGCGGCCCGCCGCGTGGGGGCCCAGCTGCGGCACGTGCGCGCGCCGGTCGCCGATACCGAGGCCCGCGCGCTGGCCGGGCCCTGGGCCTTCCAGGGCGCGCACCCGCACTGGTGCGCGGACTCCGGCGTGTTGTATTGGGCGGACGTGCTCGCCCCCACGCTGCGCGCCTGGACCGCGCCGCCGCCGGAATCGGCCGCGCCGGACCCGTCGGGCACCGACCGGGCCGTGGCCGATGACGAGGCACCCATCGTCGGCGTGCTGGTGCACGGCCGGGAGGACGTATCGATCGTCGGCGCCGCCCGTGCGCTGCGCTGGCGGCCCGGCGCGTCGGCGCCCGAGCCCTGGCCCGCATGGCCGGCCGGCATGCCGGTGCGTGCCGCCTGCCTGGGCGCGGAGGGCTGCGCATGGATGGCGTTGGAGACCGCCGAGGGCGGCAGCGCGGTGGGCCGACTGGACGAGGATGGCGCGCTCGACGTGCTCTGGCGTTTTGCCGAGCCGCTGCAGTGCCTGCGCTGGCGCGCCCAGGACGGCGCCCTGCTGGCCACGGTGCCCGATACCGGGGCTATCCTGCACATGCACCCGGAGAGCCCCGGCGTGGTGCGCCGGCTCGTCACCGTGCCCAAGGGCTCGGGCCGCGTCAGCGGGCTGGCCTTCGACGCCGACGGGGGCGTCTGGACGGCGCTGCGGGACGGCTGGAGCGTGGTGCGCTTTCTTCCCGACGGCAGCCTGGACCGGGTGGCGGCCCTGCCGGTGCCCTGCCCGACCGACGTGGCGATCGGCGGCACGGACGGGCGGACGCTGTTCGTCACCAGCGCGCGCCAGTCCGTCGCGCTCGACATGCTGGCGAATGCGCCGCTCTCCGGGCGCCTGTTCGCGCTGTCCCTCTGAGTCGCCGAATGACTGGACGGTGTTTGCAAAAGAAGCAACAAGATGTCGCGTGCCAAGGTGGAGGGAGGTGCGCGTAAAACATGGAAAGTTCCCGGGGGATGCAGGGTGTTACCGGTTTTGGAACTGAATACAAATGGATGCAAGTGCGCCGCACCGCAGGGCGCGCGGATGGGCCCGTGTGACGAGAATCCGTCCCGCGCCGGAAAGCGGCCCCCTGCGGGCCGCAATGCACGAAAGATGCCGGGCCCAGCAACCTGGGCCTTCCTTTCCGGCCGTCCGATCCATCATTCCAAAGAGGGTAGAAAAACCATGAACACGTTCCGCCTGGGCGCGCTTGCGCTCTCCATCGTCCTGGCCGGTTGCGCCACCAACGGCTCCACGGGCTCCTCCACCGCCGGTTCCGGCCTCGGCTCCGTGCTGGGTGCTGCGGGCACGGGCGGCACCGGCTCCAGCACCGACAGCAAGATCGGCGCGGCCGTGGACGTGTTCAAGGCGGCCACCGTGTCCGACGACGAACTCAAGTCCGTCTCGCAGCAGTTCCGCGCCTACGAGGAGCGCACCGAGAAGGTCGCACCGGCCAAGAACAAGTACGCCCAGCGCCTGGCCCGCCTCACGAAGAACCACGTCAACGAAGACGGCATGAAGCTCAACTTCAAGGTCTACCTGGCCAACGAAGTGAACGCCGACGCCACGGCCGACGGCTCCATCCGCGTCTACAGCGGCCTGATGGACATGATGAACGACCAGGAACTGCTGGGCGTGATCGGCCACGAGATCGGCCACGTGAAGCTGCAGCATTCCCTGGCCCGCATGCGCACCGCCTACCTCGCCTCCGCCGGCCGCAAGGCCGCCTCCGCGGCCGGCGGCGTGGGCCGCCTCGCCGACACCGACCTGGGCGCGCTCGGCGAGAAGCTGGTCAAAAGCCAGTTCTCGCAGAGCCAGGAGACGGCCGCCGACGACTACGGCCTGGCCTTCATGAAGAAGCACAAGTACAAGGTGAGCGCGATGGAATCGGCCTTCCGCAAGCTGGCGGCCCAGAGCGGCGGCAAGGGCGGCGCGCTCGAAGAGATGCTCTCCTCGCATCCCGATCCGGCCGGCCGCGCCGACCGCATGCGCGACATGGCCGCCAAGTGAGCGCATGACGGGAAAGCCCCCGGCGGCCACCCGGCGCCGGGCGGTTTTCCTACGGGAGCGGGGCGGGGCGTTGGCTAGAGTGGAGTTTCCTCTTCCATCGCAGTAAAGGATCCCGCCCATGCGCGTCGACATCTACCGCCGGCCCGAAGCCGACGGCAAGCATTCCTACCTCGTGGTGCCCGAAGGCCGCCCCATCCCCCAGGAAGCCATCAACACCGACTGGACCTGCCAGGAGCGCGGCCACGAACTCGACGAAAGCGCCTCCCACTGGAACGACTACGGCATTCCCGAGCCGGCCCGGCAGCTGGCGGAAAAGGAGTACGCCATCACCAGCGTGAAGGAACTCAAGGAAGACTGACCGGCGGTTTGCCTGTCAAGCCCGGGACGCCCCGGCGGTGACACGCCGGGGCACCACGCAGTACGCTGCGTGGCCATGGAGACAACCACCCCCACGCCGCGCAACGCGGCCGCCGCCTCCGCGGCGCATGCCCCCTTCATCCCGCAGATCCGCCTCTACGAGGAGTGGCTGCATGCCCGGCACGGCCTGCAGTTCGACGACTACGAAGCCCTCTGGCGCTGGTCGGTGACCGACCTGGACGCCTTCTGGCAGAGCATCTGGGACTACTTCGGCCTCGAATCGCCCACGCCGCACACGGCCGTGCTGGCGCGCAACACCATGCCCGGCGCCGAATGGTTCCCCGGCGCGCAGGTGAACTACGCGCGCCAGGCGCTGCGGCATGCCGACGCCGCCCACGCGGCCGGGCAGCCGGCCATCATCAGCCGCAACGAGCGCGGCCAGCACCGTGAACTCTCCTGGCCCGAGCTGCGCCGGCAGGTGGCGGCGCTGGCACTGCACCTGCGCGCGCAGGGCGTGGGGCCGGGCGACCGCGTCGCGGCCTACCTGCCCAACATCCCCGAGGCCATGGTGGCCCTGCTGGCCACGGCCAGCCTGGGCGCCATCTGGAGCGTGTGCGCGCCCGACATGGGCACGGCCGCGGTGCTGGACCGCTTCCGGCAGATCGAACCCAAGGCCCTGATCGCCGTGGACGGCGTGACCTATGGCGGCCGCGACCTCGACCGCCGCGGCGTGCTCGCCGAGCTGCGCGCAGCCCTGCCCACGCTGGAGCACGTGGTCGTGGTGGACCAGCTCGGCACCGCGGGCGCCATCGCCGGCTGCGTGGAATACACCGCGGCCACCGCGCAGGACGATGCCGCGGTGGCGTCCTTCGAGCCGCTCTGGCTGCCGTTCGACCATCCGCTCTGGATCGTGTATTCCAGCGGCACCACCGGCCTGCCCAAGCCCATCGTGCACGGCCACGGCGGCATGGTGCTGGTGGCGCTGCTGCTCAAGGGCCTGCACAACGACATCGGCCCGAGCCACGCGCCCAACTCCTTCGGCGAGCGCTACCACTGGTACAGCTCCACCGGCTGGGTGATGTGGAACGCGCAGGCGAGCGGCCTGCTCTCGGGCACCACCTGCGTGATCTACGACGGCAACCCGGGCGGCAGCCGCGAGCGCCCTGACTGGGGCACGCTCTGGCGCTTCGCCGCCGAGACCGGCGTGACCTTCTTCGGCGCGGGCGCCGCCTTCTACGCGAACTGCATGAAGGCGGGGCTCGATCTCGCGGCCTGCGGCGATCTCTCCCGCATCCGCGCGCTGGGCACCACGGGCTCTCCGCTCTCGCCCGAGGTGCAGGAGTGGGGCTCGGCGCAGTTCGCACGCATCCGGGCCCAGGCGGGTGGCGATGGCGGCAGCGAGCCGGTCTGGTGGGACAACATCTCCGGCGGCACGGATTTCTGCGGCGCCTTCATCGGCGGCCACCGCGAACTGCCCCAGGTGCCCGGCGAGATGCAGTGCCGCATGCTCGGCGCGGCGGTGGAGGCCTGGGACGAGGCCGGCCGGCCGGTCACCGGCGCGGTGGGCGAGCTGGTCTGCACCCAGCCCATCCCCTCGATGCCGCTCTATTTCTGGGGCGACGCGCCGGCAGGCGCACCGGCATTGCCGGGCGATCCGCAAGGCCCGCGCTACCTCGCGAGCTATTTCGACATGTACCCGCCCGGCCACGGCCGCCGGCCCGGCGGCGGCGACGGCCCCGCGTCCATGGGCGCGGTCTGGCGCCACGGCGACTGGCTGCGCGTGGGTCCCGAGGGCCGCTGCGTGATCTACGGCCGCAGCGACGCCACCATCAACCGCCACGGCCTGCGCATGGGCACCAGCGAGCTGTACCGCGCGGTGGAGGCTCTGCCCGAAGTGCTCGACAGCCTCGTGGTGGACCTGGAATACCTGGGGCGCGAAAGCCACATGCCGCTCTTCGTGGCGCTGCGCGAGGGCGCCGTGCTGGACGACGCGCTGCAGGGCCGCATCGCCGGGGCGATCCGCACCGCGCTCTCGCCGCGCTTCGTGCCCGACGAGATCGTGCAGGTGGCCGAGGTGCCGCGCACGCTCACTGGCAAGAAGCAGGAGCTGCCCATCAAGAAGCTGCTGCTCGGCCAGCCGCTGGAGAAGGTGGTGAACCGCGACGCCATGGCCAACCCGGGCTGCCTCGGCTGGTACGAGGACTTCGCGCGGCGGCACCTGGCGCGCGCCGCTGCCGCCACCGCCACTCAGGCCTGAAGCAGGGGCTGGCGCCCGGACAGAGCCGGGGCCCGCACCAGCGTGCTCTTGCCGAACAGGCTCTCCACCAGGTCCACCACGAGTTCGGCGGTCTGGTTGCGGATGTCGAGCGCCGGGTTCAGCTCCACGATGTCGAGCGAGGCGAGCCGTCCCGTGTCCGCGATCATCTCCATGCACAGCTGGGCCTCGCGGTAGTTCGGCCCGCCGCGCACCGTGGTGCCGGTGCCGGGCGCGATCTCGGGATCGAGGAAGTCCACGTCGAAGCTCAGGTGCAGGTGCGCGCCATCGTCGTCCTCCAGTCCGGCGAGCGCGCGGCGCATCACTTCGCGCATGCCGAGCTCGTCGATCGCGCGCATGTCGTACACCTCCAGCCCGAGCTCGTGGATCATGCGCTTTTCGGCCGCATCCACGCTGCGCAGCCCGATCTGGCACATCTGCGCGCCCCGCAGCGCCGGGCCGGGTCCGCCGAGCGACGCGAGCGCCGGAGGGCCGAGTCCGCAGAGGCTGGCCACCGGCACGCCGTGCACGTTGCCGCTGGGCGAGATCTCCGGCGTGTTGCTGTCGGAGTGCGCGTCCAGCCACAGCACGCGCAGCCGCTTGCCGGTCTCGCGGCAGTGGCGCGCCACGGCGCTGATCGAGCCGATCGCCAGGTTGTGGTCGCCGCCCAGCATCACCGGCAGGCGCCCGGCCTGCAGCTGGCCGAACACCGCATCGTGCGTGGAGCGGTTCCAGGCCTCGCATTCGGCGAAGTTGCGCAGGCCTTCGGCCGTGCGCTCGCCGCGCGGGTTCGGCGGGCCATGCAGGTTGCCCAGGTCCTGCACGTCCAGGCCCAGGCGCTCGAGCGCCGGCCCGAGCTGCGCCACGCGCAGCGCGTCCGGGCCCATGGCCGCCCCCAGGCGGGCGGCACCGACATCGGTGGGAACGCCGATCAGCGTGACCGGGCGCAGGGCAGGGGTGGTTTCCATCGGATGCGTCTCTCCTGAAGCGGACATTGTGCGCAGGGCGGTGGCGGGCGGGCGTCGGAGATCAGGCCGCTTCGTGCTGGAACGCGGGCGCACGCGGCGCGGCCTCCGCGGGCATGGGCGCGCCGGGCGCCAGCCAGGGGCGGAGTTGCGCGTACAGGTCCTTGGGATCGGCGAGCGCGGGCACGAGCGCGATGCGGTCCAGCAGGCCGGCCGCCTGGCCCAGCGCGCGCATGGTGCGCAGCGCGGCGTAATCCTCCAGTGCGAAGCCGACTGAATCGAACACCGTCACCTGCGCCGGCGACGTGCGCCCCGGCGCCTCGCCCGCGAGCACGCGCCAGAGCTCCGTCACCGGAAAATCCGCCGGCATCTGCTGCAGATCGCCCTCGATGCGCGTCTGGGGCTCGTATTCCACGAACACCGCGGCGGCGCGCAGCACCTCCGGCGCCAGCTCGGTCTTGCCCGGGCAGTCGCCGCCCACGGCGTTCAGGTGCATGCCGGGCTCCAGCATGTCTTCCCGCACGATCGCGGCGCGGGTCTTGTCGGCCGTCGCCGTGGTCACGATGTCGGCGCCGCGCACCGCTTCGCGCGCGCTCGCGCAGGGCACGCAGCGCAGGCCCTGCGGCAGCCAGGGGGCGAGGTTGCGCACCAGCTTGCGCGTGGCCGCGGGGTCGGTGTCGTACAGGCGCAGCTCGCGCACGCCCAGCAGCCCGAAGAACGCCAGCGCCTGGAACTCGGCCTGCGAGCCGTTGCCGATCAGCGCCATGCTGCGGCTGTCCGGCCGGGCCAGGCGCCGCGCCGCCACGGCGGAGGCCGCGGCCGTGCGCAGCGCCGTGGTGAGCGTCAGCTCGCCGAGGAACACCGGCAGACCGGTGTCCACGTCCGCCAGCGCGCCGAACGCCATCACCGTGGGCAGCCCGCGTTCCGGGTTCGAGGGATGGCCGTTGACGTACTTGAAGGCATAGCCGCCGCCGGGCCGCGTGTCCGCCACGGGCATGAGTTCGATCACGCCGTGCGCCGAATGCGCGGCGGTGCGGGCCGTCTTGTCGAAATCGTTCCAGCGGATGAAGTCGGCCTCGATCGCCTGGGCGATGGCGCGAATGCAGGCGACGACGCCCGTGCGCCCCACCAGCTCGGCGGCGCGCGGCGCATCGAGGAATTCCGTGCTTGGGGTGAGGCCGTGGCGGGTGGAGGATGAAGGCATGGTGCGGCTCCTTGCGGCGTGTTCCACGAAGGTTCCCACAGCCTGGCACCAATGCATATCGCCAATTCTGCGTGCAATTGCACAATGGGCTGGCTTTATGACAGCATTGGTTGCCACTATGGACAACATCGACCAGCAACTCATCGCCGCGCTGCGGCACGACGCGCGCGCCAGCGTCGCCACCCTCGCCAAGCGCCTGGGCGTCTCGCGCGGCACGGTCACCAACCGCATCCGCAAGCTGGAGGATGCCGGCGTGATCGTGGGCTACACGGTCCGGCTGCGGCCAGAAGGCGAGACCGGCGGGCTGCAGGCCTGGATGAGCATCTCCATCGAAGGCAACGACGCGCGGCGCGTCACCGCCTCGCTGCTGGGCGAGCCCAGCGTGCTCGCGCTGCACGCCACCAACGGCCAGTGGGACCTGCTGGCCGACCTGCAGGTGGCCACGCTGGCCGAACTGGCGCGGGCGCTGGAACGCATCCGGCTCATCAAGGGCATCCGCAACACCGAGACCAGCATCCACCTGGAAACGCTGCGCGCGCCGCCCCCGCAGGGCCCCGGCCGCCGGTAGGACATGCCTGACGAGGCCGGCGCCGGCCCCGACCCATAATCGAATCGGCCGGTGGCCTTTTGCTCTCGTCGCCGCCGCCGCCGCACGCATCCGCAGGACCGCCAGGAAGGAAAGACCGCCCATGACCCCCCAAGCCCCCAAGCGTTTTTCGATGATCCGCGAGTTCCACCTCGCCGACTGGTTCACGCTGGGCAACGCCGTGTGCGGCGTGGGGGCGCTGTTTTCGTCGATGACGTTCCTGGAGACGGGCGACGTGCGCCACGTGTACTTCGCGGCCGCGCTGGTGCTCGCGGCGCTGGTCTTCGACGTGCTCGACGGCCGCGTCGCGCGCTGGCGGCAGAAATCCTCCGCCATGGGCCGCGAGCTGGATTCGCTGGCCGACGTGATCTCCTTCGGCGTGGCGCCGGCCATCATCGCGTATGCCTGCGGCATGCAGGGCCTCTACGACCGCATCGTGCTGGCCTTCTTCGTGGCCTGCGGCGTCTCGCGCCTGGCGCGCTACAACGTCACCGCCGAAACCCTCTCCGAAGGATCGGGCAAGGTGAAGTACTTCGAGGGCACGCCGATTCCCACCTCCATCGTGCTCGTGGGCCTGATGGCGCTGGCCGCCTGGATGGGCGCCGTGCGCGAGAGCCTGTGGTTCGGCCAGCTCGTGGTGGGTGGCTTCACCCTGCACCCGTTCGTGCTGCTGTTCGCGGTGTCGGGCTCGCTGATGATCAGCCGGATCCGCATACCGAAGTTTTGACCCCCCCTGAGTCGCCTGCGGCGCCTTCCCCCAGGGGACGACGCCGGTGGCCCGGCGGAGCCGGTTCCACGGCGTCTGCTGGCGTGGCCTGCTCCGCGGCCTTCTGACGGGGCAGGCTCCGCGCGCGCCTGAAGGGGCTACCTTGCTGGATGCGGGTCTTCGGCTTTTCCAGGTGCGCTTTGCACGGCTGGGGGCCGCAGTGGCGTGCCGGGCAGGGACGCGCAGCGCTACCGTGCGAAACATGGGGACGCCGAGGGCTTCCGCTCCCCCGGCCGTGGATTTCTCTTCACTACAGAACATTTACCCGCACTCCAGCCCCGCCGCGCGTGCCATCCGCCCCGGTAACGGTAAACTTCGGCGCTTTGAGCCGCGTCGTCCGCACTCCTTCCTTCCATGGCCGTTGACACGGTGGGCCAGGCCCGCACCAGCTTTGACCTCAAGAGCGCCCAGCTGCCCGTGGTGGCCGTGGCGCTCCGGACCACCGACGCCGACGCGCTCACTGCCGAGCTGGCGGCCCGCCTCGGCGAAGACCCGGGCTTCTTCGACAACGATCCGGTGCTGATCGACCTGGCCGCCGTGCGCGACGAGCCCGCGTCCATCGATTTCCCCGCCCTGATCGCCCTGCTGCGCCAGTACCGCACCCAGCCCGTGGCCGTGCGCGGCGGCAATCCCGCGCAGATGGAGGCCGCGCTCGCGGCGGGCCTCATCGCCGCGCCCGAGGCGCCGCCCGCCCGCGCCGCGCATGCACCCGCGCCCGCACCCGCCGCGTCCGAAGCGCCCGTGCCCGTGCCCGTGCCCGTGCAGGAGGAGGCCCGCGAAACCGTCCGCGAAGTGGTGCGCGAAGTGGAGGTGGTGCGCGAAGTGCCCGCCCCCGCGCCCGGCACGGTGGTGGTCGACAAGCCGCTGCGCTCCGGCCAGCAGGTGTACGCGCGTGGCTCCGACCTCGTCGTGATGGCCGTCGTCAGCTTCGGCGCCGAGGTGATCGCCGACGGCAACATCCATGTCTATGCGCCGCTGCGCGGGCGCGCCATCGCGGGCGCGCGCGGCGACACCTCCGCACGCATCTTCAGCACCTGTCTGGAACCGCAGCTCGTTTCGGTGGCCGGTATCTACCGCACCACCGAAACCGAACTGCCCGACAACGTGCGCGGCAAGCCCGCCCAGGTGCGGCTCGACGGCGAAAAGCTGATCATCGAGCCGCTCGCCTGAGGCGCCGCCTCCACCGAACTCCAGAACCAACGCCCCAAAGGGAATTTGCATACATGGCCAAAATCGTCGTCGTGACCTCCGGCAAGGGAGGGGTGGGCAAGACCACCACCAGCGCGAGCTTCGCATCGGGCCTCGCGCTGCGCGGCCACAAGACCGCCGTGATCGACTTCGACGTCGGTCTGCGCAACCTCGATCTCATCATGGGCTGCGAACGCCGCGTGGTGTACGACCTGATCAACGTGATCCACGGCGAGGCCAACCTGAACCAGGCCCTCATCAAGGACAAGCAGTGCGACAACCTGTTCGTGCTGGCCGCCAGCCAGACGCGCGACAAGGACGCGCTCACGCAGGAAGGCGTCGAGAAGGTGCTGAACGACCTCGCCGCGATGGACTTCGAATACATCGTCTGCGACTCGCCCGCCGGCATCGAAAGCGGCGCACTCATGGCCATGCACTTCGCCGACGAAGCGCTGCTCGTGACCAACCCCGAGGTCTCCTCGGTGCGCGATTCCGACCGCATCCTCGGCATGCTCGGCAGCAAAACCAAGCGCGCGATCGAGGGCAAGGAGCCGATCAAGGAGCACCTGCTGATCACGCGCTACAACCCGCACCGCGTGCAGGACGGGCAGATGCTGAGCCTGGAGGACATCCAGGACATCCTGCGCATCGAACTGATCGGCGTGGTGCCGGAATCCGAGAGCGTGCTGCAGGCTTCCAACCAGGGCACGCCCGCCATCCACCTGCAGGGCACGGACGTGTCCGAGGCCTACAAGGACGTCGTGGCGCGCTTCCTCGGCGAGGACAAGCCGCTGCGCTTCATCGACGCGCAGAAGCCCGGTTTCTTCAAGCGCATTTTCGGCGGGAGGTAACGCATGGCATCCTTTCTTTCCTTCCTGCTCGGCGAGAAGAAAAAAACCGCCAGCGTCGCCAAGGAGCGGCTGCAGATCATCCTCGCGCACGAGCGCAACGGCCGCAACGCCTCCGAGCCCGACTACCTGCCCGCGCTGCAGCGAGAACTCGTGGCGGTGATCTCCAAGTACGTGAAGATCAGCCCCGAAGACCTCACGGTGCAGCTGGAGCGCCAGGAAAACCTCGAGGTCCTCGAGGTCAAGATCGAGCTGCCCGACACGGTGCGCTGAGCGCCATCCGCTGGCGCCGTCTTCCCGGGGAAGAGGGCGCCGGAGCGGCTCAGAGCGGGTGCTCGGTGTAGAAGCGCCCGCCGTGGTAGAGCAGCGGCGGCACGCCGGGGCGGTGCGCGCAGCGCTCCACCTCGCCCACGAAGATCACGTGGTCGCCTTCGTCGTAGCGGCTCCTGTTGAAGCATTCGAAGGTGGCCACCGCGCCCTCGATGAGCGGCGCGCCCGCCACGCCGAGCGAGTACTTCACGCCCGCGAACCGGTCCACGCCGCGGCTGGCGAAGCGTTCGGCCAGCGCCTGCTGGTCGGCGGCCAGCACGTTGATCGCGTAGTGCGACCCCGCGGCCAGCGCATTCATCGAGCCGGCCGCGCGGCCCAGGCTCCAGAGCACCAGCGGCGGCGCGAGCGACACCGAATTGAACGAACTCGCCGTGAGCCCCACGAGGCCGCCGGCGGCGTCCTGCGCGGTGACGATGGTCACGCCGGTGGCGAACATGCCGAGCGCGTCGCGGAATTCACGGGTCGAGAAACTCGGGGGATGGGCCAGCGCGGGCCGGATCGGGGGACGTGTCACGGGAAGGGCGGTGGCGCATCGCGCGCCGGGCGGAGAAAGGGGTCGGCTATTATGGGCCGGCATCCACCGGCCTGCCGCCGCCGGGCCCGCGTGCCCTCACCGGCCGCGTTGCCGTTCCCCTTTCCCTCCATGGCTTTGCTTCCCACCTTCTCCACCCTCGGCGCCGGTTCCACCGTGCTCATGCTGCACGACGCGGACGGCGGCCACCTGACTTTCGCTCCCCAGGTCGAGACCCTCGCGGGCGCCGGCTACCGCGCCATCGCCTGGGACATGCCCGGCTACGGCCACAGCGCGCCCATCGAGCCCTACGGCTTCAAGGGCCTCGCGCAGAGCTGCATCGCGCTGCTCGATGCCCTGCAGTGCACGGAAGGCGCCACGCTTGTCGGCCACGGCCTGGGCGCGATGCTGGCCGTGGAAGTGGCCGCCCGGGCGCCGCGCCGCGTGGGCCGCCTCGTGCTCTGCGCGGGCGGCCCGGCGCTGGATGCCGAAGGCCTGCAGGCCTGGGTGGAGCCGCGCGTCGCCGCGCTGGACGCGGGCCAGTCGATGGAGCGCCTGGCCGAAGTGCTGGTGCCGCGCCAGACCGGCACCGGCGCCCTGCCCGAAGGCGTGCGCCTCGCGCGCCACGCCATGGGCGAGGTGCATCCCTCCACCTTCCGCCGCGCGCTGGAGCTGCTGCCCACGTTCGCGCGCGACGCCTCCCACCTCGCCCACCTGTCGATGCCCACGCTGCTCGTGAGCGGCGCGCAGGACCGCTGCATGCCGCCCGAGGCGCTGCAGGCCCTGGCGCACGTGCTGCCCGACGCGCGCCACCTGAGCCTGCCGCACGTCGGGCACTGGCCGCAGCTGGAAGACCCGGACGGTTTCGACGGCGCGCTGCTCGACTTCCTGGGCTCCCGCGCCCCGCGGACGGTCCACTGATGGCGGCGCCCCTGCCCAACACCCCGGGCGCTTCTGGGGCGGATGCTCCCGTCCGCCGCGCCGGCCCGCTGTGGCTGCTGCCGCCCGTGGCCGTGCTGGCGCTCGGCCTGCTGGGCGCATCCGTCTGGGAGCCGCGCGCCTTCCAGGACGGCGGCCAGCCAGGCGCGGGCACCGCCTCGGACGCCGTGGTCGCCATCGGCCGGGGCCACCTGGGAACGGGCGACGCGGGCGCCGGCTACCACTCGGTGGTGGTGCTCGGCGCGCCCGCCGAACGCTCCGACGCGGTGGCCGCGCCTGCCGCTGCCGCCATGCCCCGGGCGTCGTCCGCCTCCGGATCCGCGCCGGCGCGCGGCGCAAAGCCGCCGATCGCCACGGCGCGTGGTGGCGGCACGCAGGGCCCGGCCGATGCGGGCACCGGCAACGGTGGCACGGCGGCTGCGGCGGCCCAGGCTCCCGTGCCCGTGCCACCCCCCGGGGCGCCGGAATCGAAGGCCGCCTGCCAGCTGCTGCTGCCGCGCCTGCCCACGGTGGACCGGGCCCTGTGCGAATCCACGCGCCTTGCCGAAAGCGGGGCGCACTCCCGCAAGGGCCTGCCCCTCTACTGGCGCGACGTGTTCCCGGCGGCCGCGCCGGCGGGCCGGGCGGGGGCTTCGGCAACGCCGCCGCCGCTGCGCGTGCTCGTGGTGGGCGCCATCCATGGCGACGAACCCACCTCCGCCTCGCTCGCGATGCGCTGGATCGGCTTCGCCGCGCAGCCGGCGCGGGCCCTGCGGCAGCCCGTGCACTGGCGCTTCATCCCGGCGCTGAATCCCGACGGCATGCTGGCGCGCCCTGCGACGCGCGTGAACGCCCGGGGCGTCGACCTGAACCGCAACTTCCCCACGCCGAACTGGGAGCGCGATGCGCCCGTCTACTGGCAAAAGCGCACGCACCGCGACCCGCGCCGCTGGCCCGGCCCCACGCCGCTGTCGGAGCCCGAATCGCGCTTCCTGCACGAACAGATGGAGGGCTTCCGGCCCGACCTGGTGGTGAGCATCCACGCGCCCTACGGCGTGCTCGACTACGACGGTCCCTTGCCGCCGCCCAGCCGCCTGGGCCAGCTGCGGCTCGACCAGCTCGGCATCTTCCCCGGATCGCTCGGCCACTACGGCAGCGTGCGCCAGGGCATGCCGGTGGTCACCATCGAGCTGCAGCACGAGCTGCGCATGCCCGACGACAGCCAGGTGCGCCAGATGTGGGTGGATCTGCTCAGGTGGATGGACACCCACCTCGCCACGGCCGACACGCCGGCCGCCGGCACCGCCGTCCGCTAGGGCGAAGGGACAGGAGGGGGCGCGGCGGACGAGGCGGAGAACGCGAACAGGGCGGTCCAGGCAGCGCGCCTGCGTTCAGCGTGTCAGGCCAGGGGCGCAGCCAGGAAGCCCGCCGCGTCCTGCACGGCTGCCGCATCCGCCTGCACCGCACCCGGCGGCCCGCCCTTGCCCCAGAGCGCGCCGCGGAAGCGCATGCCCAGGAACCGCGCGCACAGCTCCACTGAATCGATCATCGGCTGGGCCTTGGCACGGTCGCCGCTGGTCGTGACCAGGCTGAGCGCCTTGCCGGCCATGCGCTCCTTGAACTCCAGGCCCGGCACGCGCATCCACGCGCTCCAGTGGTCCAGGTAGGTCTTGAGCGGCGAAGGAATGCTGAACCAATACACCGGCGACACGAAAACGATCTCGGAGGCCGCGAGCGTGGCGTCCAGCAGCGTGCGCAGATCGCCTTCGGGTGCGGGATAGCTGCCCGCGGTGTGGCGCAGGTCCACGAACGGCGGCAGCTCGAGGCGGGCGAGGTGCAGCCAGGTCTGGGAGGTATGGGCAGGCAGCGCGGCCCCGGCCTGCCGGGCCAGCCATTCGGTGTTGCCGACATGGCCCGGCTCGCGGGTGGAGGCGTTCAGGAAGAGAAGATGGGGCGAGGGTGAGGACGAAGACGGCATGCGCGCGATGGTAGCGCCGCGCCGTCCTGCGCGTCAGGCGGCGACGGGCATGGTGCTCGCCGGGCGCCCCTGCGTGCCGAAACCCAGGAACCCGAAGTCCATCGCCGGCCGCTCGCCGGTCAGCAGCTCGGCCATCGCCTTGCCGGAGCCCGCGCCGTGCGTCCAGCCCAGCGTGCCGTGGCCCGCGTTCACCCAGAGCCGGCCCACGCGCGTGCGGCCGATGAACGGGATGTTGGTCGGCGTGGCGGGGCGCAGGCCCGTCCAGTACTGCGGGTTGCCGCCTTCCTCGGGCGTGCGGGTGTCGCACACGCCGGGCAGGATCTCGGCGATGCGGCGCGAGAGCATGTGGCAGCGCGCGCGGGCCACGGGGCTGTCCAGCGAGAGGTCGTAGCCGCCCAGCTCGATCGTGCCGGCCACGCGCAGGAAATTGCCCAGCCGGCTCATCGCGATCTTCTTGCCGTCGTCGATGGTGGAGACCATCGGTGCGCCCTCGGGCTTCAGCAGCGGGAAGGTGGCGCTGTAGCCCTTGCCGGGGTAGATGGGCAGATCCACGCCCACCGTGCGCAGCAGCGGCGCCGTGTACGAGCCGCAGGCCGCCACGAAGGCGTCGGCGCGCAGTTCCTGCACGGCCGCGCCGGGCTCGCGCGAGCGCACGGCCACGGAATCGATCGCGTCGCCGGTGCGCTGCAGCCGCAGCACGTCGTGCCCGAAGAGGAACTGCGCACCGCGCTCGGCGCAGCGGCGCGCCAGCGCCTGGGTGAACACGCGGGCGTCGCCGCTCTCGTCGGTGCTGGTGTAGGTGCCGCCGGTGATCCGGTCGCCGTAGGCGCGGAAGGCCGGCTCGATCTGCAGCAGCTCGTCGCGGCTCACCAGGCGGCGCTGCACGCCGTACTGGCGCATCAGCTCCACCGCATGGCCGGCCGCGTCGAAGGATTTCTGGTCGGTGTAGAAATGCGCGATGCCGCGCTCCAGCCGGTGGTATTCGATACCGGTGGAGCGCACCAGATCCTTCAATGCGGCATGGCTGTAGGCGCCCAGCGCCACGATCTGCTGCACGTTGCGGGCGAAGGCGGCGTCGTTGCACTGCGCGAGGAACTTCAGGCTCCAGCGCCACTGCTCCCAGTCCATGCGGGGGCGGAACAGCAGCGGCGCCTCCTTGTCCATCATCCACTTGAGCGCCTTCCAGGGCGCCTCGCGGTTCGCCCAGGGCTCGCAGTAGCTCACCGAGATCTGCGCCGCGTTGGCGTAGCTCGTCTCCAGCGACGCGTCGGGCTGGCGGTCGACGACGATGACGTCATGGCCGCGCTCCAGCAGGTGCCACGCGGTGCTGATGCCGATGATGCCGGCTCCGAGGACGATGGTTTTCATAGCTGCGCAGTGTGCGGCGGCGTCCGTTTTTTTTGAAGAGGAATTAAACTTCCTCCAAATTCATCAGTTCACCTAATGAAGCGGACGCCATGAGCACCTTCGATCCCGCCGCCCTGGAATGCCTGGCCGCCATCGTGGAAGAGGGCGGCTTCGAGCGCGCGGCCCAGCGCCTGAATGTCACCCAGTCGGCCGTCTCGCAGCGCCTGCGCGCGCTGGAGGCGCAGGTGGGCTCGGTGCTGATCGTGCGCAGCCGGCCGCTCAAGCCCACGAGCGCGGGACAGCTGCTGCTCAAGCACACCAAGCAGCTGCGCCTGCTGCGTGCCGATCTGGAGCGCGACCTGCAGGACCTCGCACCCAGCGCGCCCGGGGGCGCCCGCGAGGACGAGCGCATCGCCATCGCCATCAACGCCGACAGCATCGCCACCTGGGCGCTGGACGCGCTGCACGACCTCGCCCGCCAGCGCCTGCCGATCGAGATCATCGTGGACGACCAGGATTTCACCCAGGAGTGGCTGCGCTCGGGCCAGGTGCTGGGCTGCGTCACCACGCTCCGGCAGCCGATGCGCGGCTGCAAGGTGGTGCCGCTGGGCGCCATGCGCTACGTGGCGGTGGCCTCGCCCGGCCTGGCGGCGCGGCACCTGCCGCAGGGGCTCACGCCGCACAACTTCCGCGACGTGCCCTTCCTGTCGTTCAACCGCAAGGACGACATGCAGTCGGAATTCATCATGCGCGCCTTCGGCCTCAAGCGAGTGGCGCTGCACCACCTGTTCGTGCCCAGCTCCGAAGGCCAGGTGCGCGCCGTCATCGCCGGCTGGGGCGCGGGCGTGGTGCCCGAACTGCTCGCACGCCCGGCACTCGCCAGCGGCGCGCTGGTGGACCTCGCCCCGGGGCATGCGCTGCCCATCCAGTTGTACTGGCACTGCTGGAACCTGGAATCCGAGGTGCTGGACGCGCTGACCGAGGCCCTCACGGCCACCGCGGCCCGCACGCTCGCCGCCGATGCATGACGCAGGCAGCCGTTACACCACTGTAGAGTTGCCGGCGAAGGCTCTAAGATGCGCGCATGAACACGCCCGCTCCACCCCGCCGCTCCTTCAAGGCACAAATGCACGAGGTCCGCGCCCAGGCGATCGTGGCCGCCGCGGGCCGGCTGCTGGGCGAGAAGGGCTTCGAGGCCATGACGCTCGAAGAGGTCGCCGCCGAGGTGGGCGTCGCCAAGGCCAGCCTCTACAAGCATTTCGCCGGCAAGGAAGACCTGTGCGCCGCGGCCATGGCCCATGCCGTGGGCCGGCTCGGCACCTTCCTCGACGGCCTGCCCGCCGGTCTGCCGGCGTTCGAATGCCTGCGCGAGCTGCTGCGCTGGCTGCTGTCGCAGCAGCTCACCGATGAACTGCCGCTGTTGCTCGCCCGCAATTCGGGCCTGCGGGGCCCGCTCAAGGACTGCGCGGCCTACCAGGGCGCGCTGCAGGGGGTGAGCGCGCGCGTCACGGAATGGATCGCCGCGGCGCAGCGCGAAGGCCGGCTGAGCGAGGCGCTGCCGGCCGAGGTGATCCTCTATTCGCTCTATGCCCGCAGCGCCGATCCGCTGCTGTCCATGCTGCGGGAGCAGGGCGGCTACACCGACGAGCAGATCGTGGACTGGGCGGTGCAGGCGTGCTTCGACGGCCTGAAGTCTAGGTAGGCAACGGCTTCCACGGATCGACGAGCGTCACTCCCGTCGGCTCGAAGTCCGCCACGTTGCGCGTGGCCACGGTCATGCCGTGCACCATGGCCGTGGCTGCGATGAGCGCATCGCGCTCGCCGCGTCTGTCGGGCACGTGCAGCCGCGCGCAACGCTGGGCCACGGCGGTGTCGACCGGCAACGTGCGTCCGGAGAACTCGGGCAGCACCTGCTGCTCCAGCCACGCGCGCAGCAGGGCCCCCTGGGCCGCATCCTTGCGCTCCATCGACAGGACGCCAAGCTCCAGTTCCATCACCGTGATGGTGGAAATGAAGAGGTCGGCGGCATCGACGCTCTCCGCCCAGGCCACCACGTTCGCATCGGCCCGGCCGAGACGCGCCTTGCGCAACTCGGATAGCACATTGGTATCCAGCACGAACATCATGAGAGATCGGCCGGACGGGTTCCGATGACCATGCGCGGTGGGTCGAATGCGATATCGGCCCCTTCTGCCATCCCCAGCGCGTCGGCGATGCTGCGCCGCTGTTTCGTCAGGCGCTGGTAGTCCTCGAAGCTCAGCAGCACATGGGCCGGCCTGCCACGGTCCGTGATGAAAACCGGCCCGTTCTCGGCGGCCCGCTTCGCACGCGTCACGTCCTGGTTCAGCTCCCGACTGGAGAAAGTGGTAATGGCCACGAATCACCTCCTGCGTCACTTGCCAATATAGGTATGTTACTACATTGATGGCGTACGGGGGTCACAGCGCGAGAGATGGCTCCGTGGCACGCCCTCCTCAACGCACTAGCAGCACCGGCACCCGGCTGCTGGCCAGCACCTGGGTGCTGACCGAGCCCATGACGAGCTGGCCCAGCGCGCCGTGGCCGTGGGAGCCCATCACCAGCAGGTCGAATTTGCCGCTGTCGGCCGCCTTGGCGATGGTCTCGCCGACCGGGCCGGTCTTCACGAGGCGCTTGGGCGTGATGCCGTGGCGCGCGAGGAACTTGGCGACCGGGCCGATGACCTTCTCGGCCTCGTCGGCGTAGTACTTCTCGACCACTTCCTTGCCCAGGGCCGCGCGGGCCCGCGGGGGCAGGGGCGACTGCACGGTGATCGCGGTCACGTCGTGCGTGCCGCCCGCGAGCAGTTCGTCGTGCGTGGCGAGGTAGGCCAGCATTTTCTTGGTATAGGCGCTGCCGTCGACGGCCAGGAGGATCTTCATGGTGGAGATGCTTTCACAAAGGGATGGAGGGAGACTAAGGTGCGCCTGTGCCTGTTGTCTTGACCTGGGTCATCTTTGTGCTGCCGTGCGCGCGCGGACCGGGGCGCGGGGCCCCGGCACCCATCATACGGTCACCGTGAAATGCGGCCGGAAGGTCTCCTGCTCGCCCTTGCCCGCATAGCCGAGCGGGTTGGCGACCACGCGGCAGGCCCAGGCGCTGCCGTCCGCGCGGGTGCCCTGCGCGGTGTAGTCGCTGGGCGCATGCAGGTGGCCGTGCATCCACACCTGCGCATGGGGCAGCAGGTCGTCCAGCGCATTGCAGAACCCCGCGGTGCCGGGCACCAGTCCGTAGCGCGGGTCGGCGCTGCGCAGGCTGGGGGCGAAGTGGGTGACCGCTACCGTCGGGCCGTCGAAAGGGGCCTGCAAGGCACCGCGCAGCCACTCCTGGCAGCGCAGGGCCTCTTCGCGCATGGGCTCGGCCAGGAACGGCTCGCCGCCCCGGGTGCCGCCGGTCTTGCGCAGGTAGAAGTTGGCCGCGCGGAAGGCCTTGTCGCGGTGGCGCAGAAGCCGGGCCATGTCGGCGCCCTGGTCGCTCTTGTCCAGCGCGAGCGCGTCGAAATCGCTCCAGAGCGTGGTGCCCACGAAGCGCACGCCCTGCAGCACCGCCGTCTCGCGGTCGAGCCACTGCAGGCCCAGCCGGTCGCAGGTGGCGCGCAGCCGCTCGCGCCCCGCATCGAAGTCCTGCATGTCGTACTCGTGGTTGCCCGGCACGAACAGCACCGGCACGGGCCAGCCCGCATGCTGCGGCAACGGCGAGAAGCGCGCCAGCCCGAAATCGTCGTCGGCCAGGCGCGAGCCGCTCTGGTAGGAGCCGATGTCCCCCGCGAGCACGAGCAGGTCGGCGTCCGGGGCGGGGCTCGGCTGGAACGCGGGATGGGCCTCCAGGTGCAGGTCGGACAGCAGTTGGATCTTCATGCGCCCCGATTGTCCGGTGCGGGCGGGGGCGCGGCTGCCGGAGGGCGCGCCGTGGTGTGCAGGGCCGAGCGCGCCATGGCGCCGCGCAGCCAGCGGTGGGCGGCGTCGTGGCCCTTGTTGCGGTGCCAGAGCGCATCGACGTGCACCGTGGGCAGCGGCATCGGCAGGGGGCGCCAGACGAGCTCTCCGCCCAGGCTCGCCACCCCCACGAAGTGGCGCGGCAGCACCGTGAGCAGATCGGTGGTGGCCACCACGCGGCCCGCGGTGAAGAACTGGTTCACGGTGAGCACGATGCGCCGCTCGCGGCCGAGGGCGGTGAGCGCTTCGTCGATGAAACCGTAGGGCTTGCCGGAGAAGCTCACGAGCAGGTGGCGCGCGGCGCAGTACTGGTCCAGCGTGAGCGGCTCGGCCGCCAGCGGATGGTCCTGGCGCATCACGCAGACGTATTCGCCGTCGTAGAGCCGCAGGCTTTCATAGGCGACCACGCTGTCGGTCTGCGCGCGGGCCGTGAGGTCGGCCATGACCGCGGGAAAGTAGCCCACGGCCATGTCGGTCGAGCCATCGTCCAGCAGGCCGCGCGGATCGCGCGTGGTGAGCGGCACCACGCGCAGCAGCACGCCGGGCGCCTCGCGCTCCACGATTTCCACCAGCGGCGGCATCAGCGTGGCGCCCGTGGCGTCGGCCAGCGCGAGCACGAAGGTGGAGTTGGCCGAGGCGGGATCGAACGCGCCCGGTGCCAGCGACTGCTGCAGCTGGGCGAGCGCCTGCCGAACGGGCGGCCAGAGGGCGAGCGCGCGCGGCGTCGGCTCCACGCCCTGGCCGCTGCGCACCACGAGGTCGTCGCCCAGCACTTCGCGCAGCCGGCGCAGGGCGTTGCTGACCGCCGGCTGGGTGATCGCCAGCTTGGCGGCCGCGCGCGTGAGGTTGCGCTCGGCCATGATTTCGTCGAACACCCGCAGCAGGTTCAGGTCGAGCGAGCGGAAGTTGATCGGCGGCATCGCTGAATCATCACAGATATGAATGTCTGGGATTCAAAATATAAAGTGGAAGAACCCTGGGGTAAACCCTAAGATACCTGCATTCGCCCGGCAACTTCGCCACAAGCGACCGAAAGGGAACACATCATGACCAGCTTCGTCCACATCGACTACCGTACCGAACACCCTGGCGTGGCCCGTGCCGAACAGGCCGCCGCCACCCTGAAGAACGCCTTCGACGGCGCGCGCGGCGCCTCTTCCCTGCTGCTGGCCGCCGTCGTGGCCGCCGTGCTGGTGGTGGCCAACCAGATCATCGACACCTGGAGCGAAGGCCACACCCTCACGGCCTGGATGGTGCTCTGGCTGATCGCCTTCGCCGCCCTGGCCCTGCTGGCCGGCCCCGTGCGCCGCGGCGCCGCCGTGCTGCGCGCCGGCTTCCACGCCTGGACCGAAGCCCGCCGCCGCGATGCCGAGGACGAGCAGACCTGGAACGCCGCCCTGCACGACGCCCGCATCATGGCCGACCTGAGCCGCGCCATGAACGGCATCGCCGTGGACAACATCCGCCGCTACTACTGATCTGACTCCATCAGGTCCCGGGCCATGCCCCGGACCGGCCGGGCGGGGCCACGAACCCCGAGCTGTTCCGGCACTTTCCAGGGCACCGCAAGGTGCCCTTTTTCGTGGGCGCGTGCAAGTCGGGGGTGTGCCTGTCTGCCTGCACCACTGCGCAGGGCCCGCGATACCACTCCCGGAAAAGGAAAAGCCCCGGCCATGGACATGGTGCGGGGCTTTCCTCAAAAGGACGTCCGCCGGTGCGGACGCGTCCGTGCGCCGATCAGGCCGCCGCGAGGCGCTTTTCCAGCGCGGCCTTGGTCTGGAGCATCTGCTCGGGCAGGCGGTGGGCCAGCTGCTCGAAGTGCGTGTCGTGCAGCTTCAGCTCGTCCGCCCAGGCGGCCTGGTCGATGCGGGTCACGGTGTCGAACTGCTCGCCGGAGAAGTCCAGGCCCGTCCAGTTGATCTCGCCGTACTGCGGCGCCACGCCGAAGGCGGTCTCGCGGCCGGTGGCACGGCCTTCGATGCGGTCGATCATCCACTTCAGCACGCGCATGTTCTCGCCGTAGCCGGGCCAGACGAACTTGCCGGCCTCGTCCTTGCGGAACCAGTTGGTGGTGTAGATGCGCGGCAGCGTGGCGCCGGAGGCGGCGATCTTCTCGCCCAGGCCCAGCCAGTGCTGGAAGTAGTCGCTCATGTTGTAGCCCATGAAGGGCAGCATGGCGAACGGGTCGCGGCGGACCACGCCCTGCGCGCCGAAGGCGGCGGCGGTGGTTTCGGAGCCCATGGTGGCGGCCATGTAGACGCCTTCCTGCCAGTCGCGGGCCTCGGTCACCAGCGGCACGGTGGTGGAGCGGCGGCCGCCGAAGATGAAGGCGTCGATCTTCACGCCCTTCGGATCGTCCCAGGCCGGGTCCAGGGCCGGGTTGTTGGTGGCGGCCACGGTGAAGCGGGCGTTCGGGTGGGCGGCCTTGGCGCCGGTCTCGCGGGCGATCTGGGGCGTCCAGTCCTTGCCCTGCCAGTCGATCAGGTGGTCGGGCAGGCTGCCGGTGTCCTTCTCCATGCCTTCCCACCACACGTCGCCGTCGTCGGTCAGCGCGACGTTCGTGAAGATCACGTCACGGTCCAGGCTGGCCATGCAGTTGGGGTTGGTGTGGTAGTTGGTGCCGGGGGCCACGCCGAAGTAGCCGGCCTCGGGGTTGATCGCGCGCAGCGAGCCGTCGGCCTGGGGCTTGATCCAGGCGATGTCGTCGCCGATGGTGGTGACCTTCCAGCCCTCGAAGGCCTTGGGCGGCACCAGCATCGAGAAATTGGTCTTGCCGCAGGCGCTCGGGAAGGCGGCGGCCACGTGGTATTTCTTGCCCTCGGGGTTGGAGACGCCCAGGATCAGCATGTGCTCGGCCAGCCAGCCCTGGTCGCGGCCCATGGTGGAGGCGATGCGCAGCGCGAAGCACTTCTTGCCCAGCAGCGCGTTGCCGCCGTAGCCGGAACCGTACGACCAGATCTCGCGCGTCTCGGGGTAGTGCACGATGTACTTGGTCTTGTTGCAGGGCCAGGACACGTCCTGCTGGCCGGCCTGCAGCGGCGCGCCCACGGTGTGCACGCAGGGCACGAAGTCGCCCTCCACGCCGAGCACGTCGTACACGGCCTTGCCCATGCGGGTCATGATCTTCATGTTGACGGCCACGTAGGGGCTGTCGGAGAGTTCGATGCCGATGTGGGCGATGGGCGAGCCCAGCGGGCCCATGCTGAACGGCACGACGTACATCGTGCGGCCCTTCATGCAGCCGTCGAACAGGGGCTGCAGCGTGGCGCGCATCTCGGCCGGGGCCATCCAGTTGTTGGTCGGGCCGGCGTCTTCCTTCTTCTCGCAGCAGATGTAGGTGCGGTCTTCCACGCGGGCCACGTCCGACGGGTCGGACCAGGCCAGGTAGCTGCCGGGGCGCTTGGCGGGGTTGAGCTTCTTGAAGGTGCCGGCGTCCACCAGCTGCTGGCAGAGGCGGTCGTACTCTTCCTGCGAGCCGTCGCACCAGTGGATGCGGTCGGGCTTGCAGAGGGCGGCCATGTCGGCCACCCAGGCGAGCAGGCGGGCGTTCTTGACGTATGCGGGGGCCTGGAGGTCGAGGCCTTGCATGGTGGGTGCGTTCATCGCGGGCTTCCTGAAGTTGAAAAACGGTTTTTCAAAGGAAGCGGCCGGGATGCGGCGATGCCGCGCTGGCTCCTGAGCGCTGTCTTTGAAAAAACGTCTTGCGGCTCAGTCGGCGGGCGGGTGAACGGCGCCAAGGCAGGCGGTTCGCCAGAGGGCGTTTGCGTCATCCGCAGGTCGGCTGGGATGACGATTTTATGAATCCACCCCCTTCCTGTCTGTCAGACAGGGGGGAAATCCATGCAAAAGATGCATGGGGTTATGCGGTATTTCAGGCGGCTTTCGCGGCGGTCCAGCGCTCGAAGCCGGCGCGGCGCAGCGCGCAGGCCGGGCATTCGCCGCAGCCGTGGCCCCAGGCGTGCAGGGCGCCGCGCTCCCCGTGGTAGCAGGTGTGGGTGTCCTCGACGATGAGCCGCACGAAGTCGTCGCCGCCGAGCTGCCGGGCCATTTCCCAGGTCGCCGCCTTGTCGATCCACATGAGCGGCGTGTCGATCGTGAACCGCTGGCCCATGCCCAGCGACAGCGCCACCTGCAGGGCCTTGAGCGTGTCGTCGCGGCAGTCCGGGTAGCCGGAGAAATCCGTCTCGCACATGCCGCCCACGAGCGTGTGCAGGCCGCGCCGGTAGCCCACGGCCGCGGCGAGCTGGAAGAACAGCAGGTTGCGGCCGGGCACGAAGGTGTTGGGCAGGCCCGCCTCGGTGATCTGGATGGCGATGCCGCGGGTGAGTGCCGTGTCGCTGATCTGCCCGAGCACGGCGAGGTCGATCATGTGGTCCTCGCCGAGCCGGTCGCGCCATTGCGGAAAACGCGCGCGCAGCGCGGCCAGCACCTCGGTGCGGGCGGCCAGTTCCACGTGGTGGCGCTGGCCGTAGTCGAAGCCGATGGTTTCGACGCGCTCGAAGCGTTCGAGCGCCCAGGCCAGGCAGGTGGTGGAGTCCTGGCCACCGGAGAAGAGGACGAGGGCGTGGCCGGCTCGCATGGAATGGGTCCTTGGGGGCAAAAAAGGGGAGGGGGAAATGAAAAAAGCCCCGCATGCGCGGGGCCGTGACTGACCGCCGAAGCGTGCAGGGGCGTCAGGCCATGTAGATGGCGATGAACGCCAGCAGCAGCATCAGGATGCCGCCCGCGATGGGCAGCACGATGGGCATGTAGGGCACCACGGCCTCCACGCCGTCGGGCGCGTGCTGCTCGCCGGCGTGCGGGGTGGTGGTGGTGTCGTGGGCCATGGCGGGTTCCTCGGTTCGGGGTTGCGGAGGGGTGGGACCATTCTAGCCACAGCCCCGCCGCGCCCGGCCCGCGGTTTCCTCGGTACAAACCTCAGTATTCAGTAGGGCTTGCGGTCCGCCGGCGCGGGCGGCACCCACTGGTACAGCCAGGTCTCGGTGAGCGGCGCGCCGTTCTCGCCGCGCAGGAACATGCGGATGGTGATCGGGTCGGTGCGGTCGTCGTCGGGCTTGATGTCGAACATCGCGCGCCAGCCCTGGATCGCGTCCTGCGGCCGGGCGGAGGTGATCTCGATCGTGCCGCGGCTCGCGGTGATCACCGGTTCCACCTTGGCATTGCGGCCCAGGGCCACGAGGTTCTCGCCCGCGAAATCGACCGCGAAGCGCCACGAGAAGTACTTGCGCGGCTGGCCGACCACGCCGCCGAGACCCGTCCAGGTGGCCACGCAGCGCGCGAGCTGCGACTGCGCGGGCGGGTGCGCGCCCCAGAACAGGCGATAGCCGATGAGCAGTTCCTCGCCGGCCTGCGGCTTGCGGTCGGGGTTCCAGAACGCGACGATGTTGTCGAAGGTCTCGTCGACGGTCGGGATCTCCACCAGCTGCACCGAGCCCGCGCCCCAGTCGGACTTGGGCTCCACCCAGAGCGAGGGGCGGCGCTCGTAGAAGACGCCGTCGTCCTGGTAGTGGTCGAAGTTGCGGTCGCGCTGCACGAGGCCGAAGCCGCGCGGGCTCTGGTCCGCGAAGGCGTTGAACTGCAGCGTCGGCGGATTGGTGAGCGGGCGCCACACCCATTCGCCGTTGCCGCGCCACATCTGCAGCCCGTCGGAGTCATGGATCTCCGGGCGCCAGTCGTTGGCCATGCGGCGGTCGTTCTCGCCGTGCTGGAACATGCTGGTGCAGGGCGCGATGCCCAGCCGCTCGATGGGCTTGCGTGGATAGAGCGCGGCGTCGATGTCCATCACCTGCGTATCGCCCGGCGTGATCGCGAAGCGGTAGGCGCCGGCCACGCTCGGCGAATCGAGCAGCGCCAGCACCACGACCGTGTTGGAGCCCGGCAGGGGGCGCTCCAGGTAGAAGGCGGTGAAGTCGGGGAATTCCTCCGGCCGCTGCATGCCCGTGTCGATCGCCAGCCCGCGGGCCGAGAGGCCGTACTGCCATTCGCCGCCCACCGCGCGGAAGTAGCTCGCGCCCAGGAAGGCGGCCACGTCGCGCACCGGGTCGGTATGGAAATTGAGGCGGAAGCCCGCGAAGCCCAGGCTCGGCGGCAGGTCGCCGGCCTTCAGGCCGCTCTTGCCGTAGTCGAACATCTCCGGGTCGTACGCCAGCTCCTGGGCGCGGCCGTCGGCGAGCTCGAACATGCGCACGGGCTTCTTGAAGAACAGGCCCAGGTGGAAGAACTTGGCCTGGAAGCGCAGGTTCTCGTCGGCCCAGAGGGCGTGGTCGCCCTGGAACTGGATCGACTGGTACTGGTCCCAGTCGAGCTTGGAGACGGATGGAGGAATCGTGTCCTTGGGCGGCTCGTAGGCCTTGGCGGCGAGCGCGCGGGCCTGGCCTTTGAGCGCCGCGAAATCGAAGGGCTGGGCCTCGCCCAGCGGCTTGAGGGCAGCGAAGGCCTGGGTCCAGTTCAGGCCCAGCCCACTTGCGGTGGCCAGCGCGGCGCCGCTGCCGAGGGAGCGGAGGAAATGGCGTCGTTGGGGTTTCTGCATGGGGCAGCAGTGTGCCGAAAACGGCGCGGCCGCGATGCAACGCCCTGTGACTCAGCAGGCAATAGCCGCAAAACCCGTCCGCGTCCTACAGCAGCGCAGGCCCGCCCCTCACAGCAGATCGGCTTCCATCGACGCGGCGCGCAGGTGCGCGAGCACCTGCTGCACGTGCTCGCGGCCGCGGGTCTGCAGCACCAGTTCGATCTCCACGTTCTGCGCGGCCAGCATGGTGAAAGCGCGCTGGTGGTGCACTTCCTCGATGTTGGCGCCGGCCTCGGCCACCGTGGCGGTGATGCGCGCGAGCACGCCGGGCACGTCGCGCGCGCTCACCTTGACGCGTGCCAGTCGGCCGGAGCGCACCATGCCCCGCTCGATGATCGCCGCCAGCAGCAGCGGATCGATGTTGCCGCCGCACAGCACCAGGCCCACCCGCTTGCCGCGGAAGCGCTCCGGGTGCCGCAGCAGCGCGGCCAGGCCGGCGGCGCCCGCGCCTTCGACCAGCGTTTTCTCGATCTCCAGCAGCATCAGCACGGCCTGCTCGATGTCGCCCTCGTCCACCAGCAGCAGGTCGTCCACCAGCCGCTCGATCACCTCGCGGGTGATCCGGCCGGGCGTGCCCACGGCGATGCCCTCGGCGATGGTGGAGGTGCCCTGCGGGTGCTGCGTGCCCTTGACCGCGTTCACCATGGCCGGGAAGCGCGAGGTCTGCACGCCGATGATCTCGATGCCGGGCTTCAGCGCCTTGGCGGCGGTGGCGATGCCCGCGATCAGGCCGCCCCCGCCCACGGCGATGGCCAGGCAGTCCAGGTCGGGCACGGCCTGCAGCATCTCCAGCCCCACCGTGCCCTGGCCCGCGGCGACGGCCTCGTCGTCGTAGGGATGCACGAAGGTCAGCCCGCGCTCTTCGGCCAGCGCATAGGCGTGCGCGCGGGCTTCTTCCAGCGTGTCGCCGTGCAGCACCACTTCGGCGCCGAAGCCGCGCGTGCGCTCCACCTTCACGCCGGGCGTGAAGCGCGGCATCACGATCACGGCCACGAGGCCCAGGCGCTGCGCATGGTAGGCCACGCCCTGGGCATGGTTGCCGGCGCTCATGGCGATCACGCCGCGCCGCTGCTCCTCGGGCGAGAGCTGGCTCAGCTTGTTGCAGGCGCCGCGTTCCTTGAAGGAGGCGGTGAATTGCAGGTTCTCGAACTTGAGGAACACCTGCGCGCCCACGATCTGCGAGAGCGTGCGCGATTCGACGCAGGGGGTGTCGAGCACCTGGCCCTGGAGGCGGGCGGCGGCGGCCTGGATGTCGGGGAGGGTGAGCATGGGCGCCATTGTGGCGCCTGTGCGGAAAGTTTCCGCGACCGTCGTTCAGTCCGGAAAGGCCCGCGCCAGGACTGCGCCCGTGTCCAAGGCCCGCGCATCGAGGGCCCCCACCACGCGCCCGGCGCTCCCGATGCCTTCCGGACCCAACCGCGTGGCGATGAACGCATCCGCCACCGCCGCGGGCGCATGCCGGCGCAGCAGGCAGGCCTGGGCCAGCAGCACCAGCCGCTGCACCAGCAGGCGGCCCAGCGCTTCGAGGGCGTCCGGGGGCTCGGCCAGCAGCGCCTGCAGTTCGCGCAGCGCGGCGGCGATGCGCGGCTCGCCCTGCGCGGCGGGTGCGAGCTCTTCCAGCAGGGCGTGGGCGGCCTCGGGATCGCGGGAGAGGGCGCGCAGCACGTCCAGGCACATCACATTGCCCGACCCTTCCCAGATGGAGTTGACGGGCGACTCCAGGAAGAGCCGGGCCATTACGCCCTCCTGCACGTAGCCGTTGCCGCCGAACACTTCCATCGCCTCGCCCGCCAGTTCCACGCCGCGCTTGCAGACCCAGAACTTGGCGGCCGGCGTCATCACGCGCTTCCAGGCACGGTCGGCCGGGCTCGCGGTGCCATCGTCGTCGCGCTCGAAGGCGTCGGCCAGGCGCATCAGCAGGGCGAGCGCGGCCTCGCTCTCCAGCGCCAGATCGGCCAGCACGGTGCGCATCAGGGGTTGCTCGGCCAGCGCGCGGCCGAAGGCATGGCGCTGGCGCGCGTACGCGATCGCCTGCACGGTGGCCTGCCGCAGGATGGCGGCGCTGCCGGCCACGCAGTTGAGGCGCGTATAGGTGGCCATCTCGATGATGGTGGGAATGCCGCGGCCTTCCTCGCCCATGAGCAGGCCCCAGGCGCCGTCGAACTCCACCTCGCCGCTGGCGCTGCTGCGGTTGCCCACCTTGTCCTTCAGACGCTGCACGTGCACGCCGTTGAGCGTGCCGTCGGGCAGGCGCCGCGGCACGTAGAAGCAGGCGAAGGGCCCGCCCTCGCCCGTGCGCGCCACCACCAGGTGCGCATCGCTCTGCGGCGTGGAGAAGAACCACTTGTGCCCGCGCAGCAGGTATTCGCCGCCGCGCCCGCCCGCGCCGATCGGCGTGGCCACGGTGGTGTTGGCGCGCACGTCGGAGCCGCCCTGTTTTTCCGTCATGCCCATGCCCAGCCAGATACCGGCCTTGTCGTGCGCGGGCAGGTCGCGCGGGTCGTGCGTGCGGCTGTGCAGCCTGTGGCCCAGCTGCGCCCACAGCGCGGGCTCCTTGCGCAGCAGCGGGATCGATGCCTGCGTCATCGTCGCGGGGCAGAGCGTGCCCTGTTCCACCTGCCCGTGCAGGTAGAAGCCCGCGGCCCAGGCGGCCCAGCGGCCGGGCCGGTCGCCGTCGAACGGCATCGAGACGAGGCCCTCGCCGCGGTAGAGCGCCATCAGCGCGTCCCACGCGGGATGGAACTCCATCCGGTCGATGCGCCGGCCGCGGCTGTCGAAGCGGTGCAGCACGGGCTTGTGGTGGTTGGCCAGCTCGGCCAAGGCATAGGTGCCGGCGCTGCCGAGCCGGCGGGCGTAGTCGCCCAGCGCGGGCAGGGCATGGGCGGCGCCCGCGCGCTGCAATGCCTCCTGCAGCGCGGCGTCGGTGGCGAGCAGGTCGTAGTCGGCCAGCTCGGCGTATTGGTTGAAAACCGCGTGGGTGGCCTGGGCCATGGGTGTCTCCTCCACAGGGATGCGATGCGGCGGCGTGCGCCGAAGCCTCCATGGTGCTCCTACTGGCCCGGGCCTGCACGCGCCTTCAGGACACGGGCGAAGAGGCAACCTCGCGCAGCGCGCGCAGCATGGCGGCCACGGCCGTGCGGTCCGTGGTGTTCTCGCGCCAGTACATCGACACCGATCCGAAGCCCGACAGCCGCACCGGCAGCACGCGCAGCGCGCCCATGTGCGAGAAGCGCAGCGCCGCGCGGTGCGAGGCCAGGCCGATCATGTCGCTGTGGCCCAGCAGCGTGAGGTTGATGGTGACGGAGTTCGACTCCACGCTGCCCGGCGGCAGCGCATGCCCGGCGGCGGCCAGCGCGCCTTCGAGCGCGTTGCGGATCGGCGTGCCGCGCGGCCAGACCAGCCAGCGGTAGGCCATCAGATCGCGCCAGTCGGGCGCCTCGCCTTCCGCGCGCTGCAGCAGCGGATGCTGCGGCCGGGCCACCAGGTGGATCGGCTCCATGTAGAGCGTCTCGGCATGGATGTGCGCATCGTGCAGCTCGGGCGCGGAGCGGCCCACCACCACGTCGAGTTCGCCATGGGCCAACTGCTGCATGAGCACGTTCATGGTGCTCTCGGCCAGCCGGATCTGCGCGCGCGGGAGCCACTCCAGCAGGCGCAGCACGGCCATCGGCACCACGTCGGAGGCCGATGCGCCCGAGGTGCCCACGACCACCATCCCGCTGCCGCCGTCGCGCAGGGCCTGCATGTCGTCGCGCGCGCTGTCCAGGTGGGCCTCGATGCGGCGGGCATGGGCGATCAGCGCCTCGCCCTGCGGTGTGGGCCGCAGGCCGCGGGCATGGCGCTCGAACAGCACCATCCCCAGATCGTCCTCCAGCTCCTTGAGCCATTTGGAGAGCGCGGGCTGCGCGGTGTGCAGTTGCTGCGCCGACTGGCTCATGTTGCCGGTCTGCGCGAGGCTGAGAAGCATCTGCAGTTGGCGCAGCCGCAGGCGGTGGGTCCAGTCCATGGGCGATCCAGGCGGTGAAAAGGCGGGTGAGGTATATCCAAAAGCTTATGGATAAGACCAATAAATGATTTTACGGACTATCGCTCGCTTCGAATAATGGACTCCATGGCACGGCCGAGCTCTCCCCCCGAGGGCGCGACGCCGGGCCGCTGCCAAGGAGACAACCATGGACACCACCACCCTCGCCCGGCCCGCGGCCCAGGGCACCGCGTCGGCTCAGGCACAGGCACCGGCTCCGACATCCCGGACCCTATCGCCCGAACGGCAGGCCTACTACGACCGCATCGCCGGCCACGGCATGGCCCCCCTGTGGGAATCGCTGCACAGCCTCGTGCCGCGCGAACCGCGCCCGCAGGCCGTGCCCGCCTTCTGGAAATACGACGACGTGCGCCCGCTGGTCATGCAGGCCGGCGAGGTCATCAGCGCCGAAGAGGCCGTGCGCCGCGTGCTCATCCTGGAGAACCCCGGCCTGCCGGGCCGCTCCAGCATCACGTCCACGCTGTACGCGGGGCTGCAGCTGATCCTGCCCGGCGAGGTGGCGCCCAGCCACCGCCACACGCAGTCGGCGCTGCGCTTCATCGTGGAAGGCAAGGGCGCCTACACGGCCGTCAATGGCGAGCGCACCACCATGCACCCGGGCGATTTCATCATCACCCCGTCGTGGACCTGGCACGACCACGGCAACCCCGCGGTGGACGAGGGCGGCGAGCCCGTGGTGTGGCTCGACGGACTGGACATTCCCCTGATCGGCCACCTGGACGCCGGCTTCGCCGAGAACTACCCCGAGGCCGTGCAGCCGGTGAACCGCGCCGAAGGCCACAGCTTCGCCGCCTTCGGCCACAACATGGCACCCGTGCGCCACCGTGCGGCGGACCCGACCTCGCCGATCTTCAGCTACCCCTACGACCGCAGCCGCGAAGCGCTGGACCGGCTGTTCCGCCAGGGCGAGCTGGACGCCTGGGACGGCGTGAAGCTGCGCTACGTGAACCCCGCCACCGGCGGCTGGCCCATGCCCACCATGGCCACCTTCCTGCAGTTGCTGCCCGCGGGCTTCCAGGGCCGCACCTACCGCGGCACCGACGCCACCGTGTTCAGCGTGGTCGAAGGCCAGGGCACGGCGCGCATCGGCGAGCGCACCTTCCAGTTCGGCCCGCGCGACACCTTCGTCGCGCCGTCGTGGGCGCCGGTGCAGTTGGCCGCCACGCAGGACGCGGTGCTGTTCAGCTATTCCGACCGCCCGGTGCAGGCGGCACTCCATCTCCACCGCGAAGAACGCATCTGATTCCGGGCGCGGTCCACAGAGCCCTGCTGGCGGCGTTGCCGCATCTTGCCGTGGCGCTGCCACTGTCTGCGATGCGGCGCCTTGCCATCAGGGCTCTGTGGACCGCTCACGAGCGTGACCCGCCTTCCCTCTTTGAACGATCCATTTCTCCGAAAGAAAAAACACCATGGCTTTCGTGTTTCCTGCTCCTCCTACCGTGGCCGTGCCTGTCGTGGGCACATCGGATGCCTTCGCCGTGCGGCGCGTCTATTGCGTGGGGCGCAACTACGCGGCCCATGCGCGGGAGATGGGGTTCGATCCGGACCGCGAGCCGCCGTTCTTCTTCTGCAAGCCGGCCGATGCGGTCATCCCGGTGGCCTACGGCGAGACGCTGCGGCTGCCGTATCCGGTGCGCACCGACAACTTCCACTACGAGGCGGAGCTGGTGGTCGCCATCGGCAAGGCCGGCAGCGACATCGCCCGCGAGAACGCGCTGGAGCATGCCTGGGGCTACGCCGTGGGCCTGGACATGACCCGCCGCGACCGGCAGATGGAGATGCGGCAGATGGGCCGCCCGTGGGAGATCGGCAAGGCCTTCGACGCCTCCGCGCCCATCGGCCCGATCCACCGCGCGAGCGACGTGGGCCACTTCGAGCAGGCCGGCCTCTGGCTCACCGTGAACGGCGCGGACCGCCAGCGCAGCGACGTGTCGCACCTGATCTGGTCGGTGGCCGAGACCATCGCGGACCTCTCCACGTATTTCCGCCTGGAGCCCGGCGACCTGATCTACACCGGCACGCCCGAAGGCGTGGGCCCGGTGGTGCGCGGCGACCGCATGTTGGTGGGCGTGGAGCGCCTGGGCGAGCTGACGGTGGACGTGGTCTGAATCGAAGCGATAGCTCCACCATGCAGCTCTACAGCTTCTTCAACAGCTCCACCTCGTACCGGGTGCGCATCGCCCTGGCGCTCAAGGGGCTGCCGGCCGACTACCACGGCGTGAACATCCGCACCGGCGAGCACCGCGCGGCCGACTATGCCGAGCTGAACGCCGCGCGCGTCGTTCCCACGCTCGTGGATGGCGACTTCGCCCTGGGCCAGTCGATGGCCATCCTGGACTACCTGGACCAGCGCCATCCCGAGCCGCGGCTGATCCCGCTCGAACCCCGCCTGCGCGCCCGCGTGCTGGAGCTGGCGAATGTGATCGCCTGCGACATGCACCCCGTGAACAACCTGCGCATCCTGAAGTACCTGCAGGGCCCGCTGGCCTTGAGCGCCGCGCAGAAGGACGCGTGGTACGCCCACTGGGCGGCCGAAGGCTTCGCTGCCGTGGAGCAGTTGCTGGTGCGGCATGGCGGCGAAGGCCCCTGGTGCTTCGGCGACGCGCCCACGCTGGCCGACGTGTGCCTGGTGCCGCAGGTGGCGAATGCCCTGCGCGCAGGCTGCGACCTCGCGCCCTACGCCCGGGTGATGGCTGTCCACGCGCATGCCGAGCAGCACCCCGCCTTCATCGCGGCGCGGCCGCAGGCGCAGCCGGATTACCAGCCATGAGTTGACCTGAGCGAGCCCCGAGGGCCCAGAGATCCGCCGGCCAGCGTGGCGCCACGCCATCCGGCACCGGCGGGCCGGGCCCCTTCCATCCATAAAAACGGAGCGAGACAACAATGACCCCATCCATGGCCGCCGGCATCCCGGCGGCAGACCGTGCCGCCTTCGGGCCGCTGCAATTGCGCGTGACGCTGCTGTGCGCCATCGTCGCCATGCTCGACGGCTTCGACACCCAGTCCATCGCCTACGTGGCGCCGCGCATCGCGGAAGACTGGGGCCTCAAGGCTTCCGAGTTCGGCCCCATCTTCGCGGCGGGCCTCTTCGGCCTGATGGCCGGCGCCTTCCTGCTCAGCCCGGCGGCCGACCGCTGGGGCCGCAAGAAGGTGATCCTGCTGTCCACCTCCATCTTCGGCCTGTTCGCGCTGCTCACCGCCTGGGCGACGAGCATGAACGAGCTGCTGGCCTACCGCTTCATCACCGGCGTGGGCCTGGGCGCGGCCATGCCCAACATCATCGCGCTCACCAGCGAATACGCGCCGCAGCGCCTGCGCGCCACGCTGGTCACGGTGATGTTCTGCGGTTTCCCGCTGGGCTCCACGCTGGGCGGGCTGGTCTCCAGCTGGCTCATCGCGCATTTCGACTGGCACTCGGTGTTCGTGCTGGGCGGCGTGCTGCCCCTGCTGCTGTTGCCCGTGCTGGCCCTGCTGCTGCCCGAATCGCTGCGCTACCTGGCCGCCAGCGGCGCCGCGCCCGCGCGCTATGAGCCCATCGTGAAGAACGCCTACCCCGGCGAAGACCCGGCCACGGTGATGGCCGGCCTGCGCGGCGAAGCCGCGGGCGTGCAGTCTGGCTTCTCGGTGTTCGAGCTGTTCCGCCACGGCCGCCTGCATACCACCGTGCTGCTCTGGCTCGCCTTCTTCATGAACCTGCTGGTCATGTACTTCCTGGTCAACTGGCTGCCCACGCTGCTCAAGAGCGCCGGCCTGCCGCTGGAAAAAGCCATCCTCTCCACCGCCATGCTCAACCTCGGCGGCGTGGTGGGCGCGCTTGCGCTGGGCCGGCTCATCGACCGCTTCAGTGCCTACACCGTGCTGGGCGCGGCCTACGCCGCATCGGCCGGCTTCATCGCGCTGATCGCCTTCAGCGGGCAGAACCTCACCGGGCTGCTGGCGGGTGCTGCGCTCTCGGGCTTCGGCGTGGTGGGCGCGCAGATCGGCTGCAACGCGCTGGCCGCCGCCATCTACCCCACCCACATCCGCGCCACCGGCGTGGGCTGGGCGCTGGGCGTGGGCCGCATCGGCGCCATCGTCGGCCCGCTGGCGGGCGGCTCGCTGTTGGCCGCGGCCTGGACGCCGTCGTCCATCATCCTCGTGGCCGCGGTTCCGGCGGTGCTCGCAGCCGTGGCGGTGGTGCTGCTCGGGCAGGCGCGGCGCGGCGCCTGACAAGGCATGCCATGCACGACGGCCTTCGCACCTGGACCACCGACGCCGTTCCCCCCGCGCAGCGGGCCGACTACTGGGTCGGCGCCGTCTGCGACTGCTTCCTCGACATGGAGGTCGAGCCCGGCCAGCGCCACGCGTTCTCCGCCGCGCTCACCTCCGTGCCCTGCGGCGGCCTGCGCATCAACCGCGTGAGCGGCAGCGGGCAGCGCGTGCGCCGCACGCAGCAGGCCATCCGCCGCGGGGACGGCGACAACTTCTATTACCTGCTCTGCAAGGACGCCGCGCCCTGCCACGTCGCGCAGGACGATGCCGGCGCCGCGCGCCTGCTGCCCGGCGACCTGGCCCTGGTCGATTCGCGCCGCCGCTACCTGCTGGATTTCCCGGACGTGGTGGACACCGTCTCCATCCAGATCCCGATCGGCTGGCTGGGCACCTGGCTGCCCGACGCCGGCCCGTGGCTGGGCCGCCGCGTGGACGGCTCCGCCGGCTGGGGCCGGGTGCTGAGCGCCTACGTGAACCAATTGCAGGCCGAGACGCCCGACCGGCTGGGCGCGCTGCAGGCCGAGCACCTGGGCGGCCTGCTGTCCCTGGCCTGCGGCGTGGCCCCCGATGTGCCGCCGCGCCCGGGCCTCGTGCAGCGCATCGAACACTGCGTGCGCGAGCGCTTCTGCGAGCCCGGCCTCACCGCCGCCGACGTGGCGACAGAAGTGGGCGTCTCGCTGCGCACGCTGCACCGCGCGCTGTCGTCGGGCGGCACCACCTTCGCGGTGCTGCTCCTGCGCGAGCGCATGGCCGTGGCGCAGCGCATGCTGCACGCGCCCTCGCACCGGCACCTGACGGTGGCCGAGATCGGCCGGCGCGCGGGCTTCCTAGACCCGTCGCACTTCGCGCGCGCCTGCCGGCAATGGTGCGGCAGAACGCCCGCGCAGGAGCGGTGCGCGGGCCCAGGTGCAGGCGCAGGCGCGATGGGCGCAGCGGCACGCCCCTGAACCCCTGCGCCGCCTGGCATCCAGCGTCCGCCACGCTGGCACGCATCGGCCATCCGCGGCCCCACCGCCGGGCCACCATGGGTCTCCCACACCACAAGGAGACAACGACATGGCGGACACCTACGTTCTGGTCCACGGCGCCTGGCATACCGGCGACACCCTGGCGGCCACGGCCAAGCACCTGCGCGCGCGCGGCCACACCGTGCACTGCCCCACGCTGCCGGGCAACCGCCCCGGCGACGGCACGGCCCCGCTGGGCCTGCAGGACGCGATCGATGGGCTGGTGCAGTTCCTGGAATCGAACGACCTGAAGGACGTGCGCCTCGTCGGCCACAGCTACGGCGGCATGCTGCTCTCCGGTGCGGCCGACCGCGTGCCCGAGCGCATCCGGCGGCTGGTCTACGTGAACGCCTTCGTGCCGCTGCCCGGCGAATCGCTCGCCGACATGGCGCCCCCCTCCTACCGCGCCATGTTCGAAAACATCGCCGCTGCGAACGGCGGCGGGGTGCAACTGCCGTTCGCGGTCTGGCGCGAAAGCTTCATCAACGATGCCGATGCGGAACTGGCGCGCACCACCTATGCGCTGCTGCATCCGCAGCCGCTGCGCTGCCTGACCGACCCCATCACCCTCTCGCAGCCCACCGCCGCACTGGCGCTGGGCAAGTCGTACCTGAACTGCCGCGAAGACACCGCGCTGCCGCAAAGCCTGCCATGGCATCCGCGCCTGTCGGAGCGGCTCGGCCTGTTCCGCTACGTGGAGGCGGGCGGCAGCCACGAGGCGCTGTTCACCGACCCCGAAGGCTTCGCGCGCGGCATCGAGCGCGCCGGGCGGGATTGACCCGCGGTCACAACAGCACACACCCAGACAGCCAGGAGACAACGCCATGCAAGCCACTGCACACCGCAACACCCCGGCCACCGTCGCCGCCGCCGCGCGCCCGTTCCTTTCCCGTTCACGGTCTGCCCGTGCGGCCTTTGCCGCAGCCGCCGCCTTCGCCGGCCTCGCCGCCGCGCTGCCCGCGCAGGCGCAGACTCAGGCGCAGACCCAGGCGCCCGACGCGGCTCCGAAATCGCCCTGGCGCCTCTACGCCGGCCCCGCGCACATCGGCTTCAGTACCTCGGCCGACGTGCGTGCCGGCGGCCAGCGGGTGCCCGGCGCCGACGCCCGGGCCGACGCCAACAACAGCCTCGGCTTCGGCGCCATCTACGACTTCCACCCGGGCTGGAGCGCCGAAATCGCCCTGGGCCTGCCGCCCACCACCGCCCTGAAAGGCACCGGCACCCTGGCCGGCGCCGGCACGCTCGGCAAGGTGAAATACGGCCCCGCCGTGCTCTCCGTGCGCCGCCACCTGTGGGAGGACGGCTCCGTGCGCCCCTACATCGGCGCGGGCATCAACTACACCCTGGTGCTCGAATCCCGTGATGGCTTCGTGTCGAACCTTCACGTCAAGAACGGCGTCGGCCCGGTGCTGCAGGCCGGCTTCGAGGTGCCGATCGACCAGCGGTGGAGCTTTTTTGTCGATGCGAAGAAGATCTGGCTCAAGACGACCGCGACGGGCACGCTGCCGGCGCTGGGCGGGGCGCCGGCGCATGCGAAGGTGCGGCTGGATCCGTTGGTGGTGACGGCGGGGGTAAGTTATCGGTTTTGAGGGACGAGTCAGCTTGACGAAGTGACTATGAGCCGCCACTACGACCCTTCTGGCATCGTTGCCTCATCTTGTCGTACTACTCGTACCGCCTGCGATGCGGCGCCTAGCCAGAACTGCTTCGCTGGGTCGTGTTAGCCGCTCTTAGGCCCCTGTCAATTTGTACTAAAGGTTAATATAACGAGACAACTCAGGAGACGACCGCAGTGCCTCAACTATATTCGCGCAATTGCTTCTAGCAATTCCCAACATCATCTTTGCGATGACGAAAGAGTTCGAGAGGGTTGCCTCGCATTTGTCGTACGCGTCTTCCAGTTGGTTGAAAGATTTATTGAACTGTTCAATTGAATCGAGTAGCGTTCCGCACGGTTCAGGATACAGCCGCAAGATCGACTCAATTACTGAAGGAGGGCAAGAGACGGGGTCAATTCGGCTCACCGCCTCGGAGGAGGCCAGAATCCTTTCAACGTAGTATTCCATAATTGGCATCCTTGGGTATTTTTTGAACTGCGCCTCTGCCACCAGTACGTCCGATTCCAGGCTGCGCAAGAGTGCATCAATAATAAATATGCGTTTCTTATCCTCTTCGATTCGTCGAATCGCCTCGATTTGCCTGCCGGCGATGATCTGACTCGCCGCAATACGCCCGGCGACAAGGATTGCAATTACGGATCCTCCCGCTTGTATCCAAGCGGGCGCACTGCCGGATAAAAATGACTTAAACCACTCTGGACCAAACGCTGCCACAAGTGCAATCGAGAATATTATGGTCACGACCAGAGCTGCGCCTACTGCAGCAAAGAGATAGTTGTGTTCACTTTGACTCCGCGGATCGGACTTGCCGTCTGGCATTTTTTTTCATAATACGGTCCAGCTTGACGGCTGGTTCAATCGTAAAAATTAGAGCTTGAAGAAAGAGGTCTGAGGATAGGTGTGTGGTGAAAATAGAGGGGCCGGTGGTTGCGCCCAAGGCCTTGGGGTGAAGCGCTGAATATCAGGCTATGGTTATATGTGGGTATCAAGAGTACTTTCCAATTAAACGGATTGCGTACTGTTTGTAGCCTTCGCCTTCTGCTAGCACTTCCTCCTCAACAGACATTTGAGGCTGCATTTCTATTTCAGATTTTTCTACTAGTGTATTTACGCCTGCATTTAATCTGCTATCATTAACAAGATCATAGAATGATTTGTTGGCGAGCGGCGAGACAATTATTTTGTCAATTAAATTATTTATATTAATTGATACAAGGTGTCCATGCGGGGGAATGCTGTTGCTATAGGGGTCTTTTTGAAAAATGGCTCTAAACTCTTTCTCGTGCTCAAACGAGGATCTCTTCCGAAAAAATACATCATTTTCTGGATTGTACTGTTTTATCCAGTAGTTTCTTACGTATTTAACGGGGTTCAGGTATAGATTTTCAGTACCTGTGGCTCGCAATGCGGTGCGTAGCTTAGCCTCCGTCGTTTTTATTGCAACGCCTTCGGATGGGTTTTTGCAATAAAGTTTCCACATTGCTTCAGATTCGTGTTCACTCTTGTGCCAGCAATTTATAAATGTTTGAGATGATATGTCTTTAAGGGTTTTTATGTTCATCGCCATAAAGATTTCAAAATCCATCCCGCCACCATTTTTTTTATGAAGAATTCGCTGGGATCTAATAAATTCAGCGTTGCCAGTAGGACCCCAGGCGTACTGTCCCTCAAATGGATCCTCGAATTTACTGGCGCCACAAAAGTACAATGCTTTCTGGGTGATAAATTGCATGAACTTTGAATAATCCATGTATCGCCAAATATACATATCGATGAAACTCCGGTTGAAATTGATGTAACTTGGATTGCGGCAATTGGTAAATAAGCTCTGAAAAAGCTATCGAATGATATGGGACAAATCCAGAACGTGTATGAATTTCTCGCCGCAGCCAGCACCCGTGCGGCGGCGGCAACATGAGTACGGCAAAGACCAAGAAAAGCATCCCGGCGAGCACTTCGAGCAGTCGCTCATAGTCCTGAGACAGTTTTGCGGAATTGCCAGCCAGCCGCAGATGCGCTCCGCCACACCGCTCCTGGGCAGCAGTACGAAGCCTTTTTTGTCTAGGGCATCTTCACGATCTGCAGATCGATGCCGTTGCCCCTTAAACCCTGTGCTACCGCCTCGCCCCTGTAGCCCTGATCTGCCCAGCCCAACGTCGCCGAGTGGCCTACTGTACGTCTGCGCAAAGACGCTGCACGTCACGCTCTTTCCTGCTCGTTGGCCGGTGTGACATGCAACGCCAGCAGGTGCCTTACGGTATCCACGGCCACATGAACCTTGCTGCCCCGCTTGGTTTGTAGCCGTGGTAGCCCGTACGCGGTCCGCTCTCGCAGCTCGACTGTAACGTCCGCCCATTCATCACCATTGCACATGGTTGTCCCTGGCGCCCTTGTGTCACGCGGATGATGGAGCGCAGGTCCAACGCCCTTGCCTGTAAGCACCCCGCTTCCAGCCAGCGCCTGGTTTGCTGGTATATCGCCTCCGGGGACGGCAGATCTGGGACAGTATCCTCCGGGGCGCCCCCGCGCGCACCAGCCAGAGCGGGGCGTTAAACACTTCCCGCAGATCATGTTCACGCTGTCGCGCGTGCTGGTCCAGCAGGCTCAATTGAGCGCAGCGAGGCTGCATCTTCATTGCTGGCATTCGTCGTGTAGGGCTTGCGCGGCACCCGCAAGCCTCTACGCTGGTCTTCTACTCCGAGAAAAAAGTTCATCACACGCTCTAGAGATTACTGTCCTAGATCAAGACGGGTCCAATATGGTTGCGCAACCAGAACCTGTTGTCTACACTTTCTTGGCGATGAACCTGCAGCCGCTGCGAGCGAAGAAAAACTCGCCGGGATGCCGACGAACTCAGTGAAGGCGACGGCTCTAACGGCCTGTCACTTACTTCTTCGGCGGGTGCTTGTGTATTGGCAGAGTCGGATGCTTTGGCGCGTTAGGCAGATCTACATGGCGACGGCGATCATCGGTGCCGTCTTCCTTTTTCGGCTTAGGTCCAGGCTTGATGTAGTAGGTCATTATTCTATCTCCCAAACAACCAAGACGGCTGCGATAAAGTAGGTGGTCGCTTCTCGTCGAAATACAAGACCCGCGACTCAGCATTATTGAGGGGGTTTTCAAGCTAAGTACAGTTTGCTATGAGACGAAACGATAATTGGCAGAGTACTCTGAATGTTTTGCATACAGCTTATAGACAACATCGATACATACCATGACTCATAAGAACAGGTCTCTCCCCAGCAGCAAGCCCAGACACGCTTGCTGGGGGCGGCTATAACCCCCCTCACTCCCCCTCCGCAAACATCTCCACCACCACCCCCCGCAGCCACTGGTTCCCCGGATCCCGGTGGTACTTCGTGTGCCAGAACAAATTGATCGCCACCTGTGGCAATTTGGCGGGGTGGGGCGCATAGGCCAGACCGAAGGGCTCGGCCATGCTCTGGGCCATTTTCTCGGGCACGGTGGCGACCATCTGGGTGGCCTGCAGGATGTGGCCGATGGCGACGAAGTGCGGTACGGTGAGGCGCACGTCGCGGGCCACGCCCATGCGCTCGAGCAGTTCGTCCACCTTGCCGTGGCCGGTGCCTTCGGAGACGACGACCACGTGCTGCGCCTTCGCGAAATCCTCCAGCCCGATGCGGCGGCGCTTGTGCAGCGGGTGGTCCTGGCGGAAGAGGCACACGTACGGCTGGCGGAACAGCCGGCGCTGGAAGAAGCCGGCCTTCAGTTGCGGCAGCAGGCCGATGGCGAGGTCGATCTTGCCGGCCTCCATGGCGTCCTTCAGGTCGGTCGCTGAATTGCGCACGGTGGTCAGGCGCACGCCGGGCGCCACCTGGGCCAGGTGCTCCAGCAGGCGCGGCAGGAAGTAGATCTCGCCGATGTCCGTCATGCCCACCTTGAACACGCGCCGGCTGGTGGCGGGGTCGAACCCCAGCTTGTGGTTCAGCGCGCCGTGGATCATCGCGAGCGCGTACGACACGGATTCCGCGAGCTGGTCGGCGTAGGGCGTGGGCTGCATGCCGTGGGCCGTGCGCAGGAACAGTTCGTCGCCCAGCAGGCGCCGCAGCCGCGCGAGGGCGTTGCTCACCGCCGGCTGCGTGAGGCCCAGGTTCTCGGCGGCCTGCGATACCTTGCGCGTGACCAGCAGCTGCTGGAAAACCACCAGCAGGTTCAGGTCGATCTCTTCCAGTTCCACGCTGCACCTTTATTCATCGGAGTGATGCGATGTATTCATGCCATTCTATTGGCTGATGTGTCGTTCGCAGGAATGATCGGGGCCATAACGAAAACCTGGAGACAGTCCCCGATGGAGTTGCATATCGAGCCGCTGGGCCGCGTCCTGCCCGTAGAGCCCGGCGCCAACCTGCTGGAAGTGCTGCGCGCGCACCAGATTCCCGTGTCGTACAGCTGCATGGCCGGCCGCTGCGGCACCTGCCGCTGCAAGGTGGTCGCGGGCGAGGTGCTGGATTCCGGCCAGGCGCTGCGCATGCCGCCGCTGGGCGGCGATGGCGAGGCGCAGTACGTGATGGCCTGCCAGACGGTGCTGAGCGAGTCCTGCACCATCGAGATTCCCGAGCCCGACGAGGTGGTGGTGCACACCGCCCGCACGCTCAAGGCCACGGTGACGGCCGTGGAAACGCTCACGCACGACATCCGCCGCGTGCTCCTCAAACCCGCCAAGCCGCTGGATTTCTCGCCGGGGCAGTACGCGCAGTTGCAGTTCGGCCCGGGCCTGGTGCGGCCCTATTCGATGGCCGGGCTGCCGCACGACGGCGAACTCGAATTCCATGTTCGGCTGGTCGAGGGCGGGCTCGTTTCGACGCACGTCGCGAGCGTGCTGGCGGTGGGCGATGCCGTGCGCGTAAGCGGGCCGCTGGGTTCGGCCTATCTGCGCCGCAAGTACGAAGGCCCGATGCTGTGCGTGGCGGGCGGCACGGGGCTGGCGCCGATCCTGTCCATCGTGCGCGGCGCGCTGGAGGCCGGCATGCCCAACCCGATCCACGTCTATGCCGGTGCGCGGTCTGCGCGCGACGTCTATGGCCTGCAGTGGCTCGCCGATCTGCAGCGGCGGCATCCGCAATTGCAGGTGCATGCCGTGGTGGCCGCGGCCGATGCGGCGCCGGGGCAGCGCACGGGCCTGGTCACCGATGCGATCGCGCAGGACTGGCCTTCGCTGGAAGGTTGGCGCGCCTACCTGTGCGGTTCGCCGCCGATGGTGGAGGCCGTGTCGCTGCTGGCGCGCCAGCGCGGCATCGCGCCCGAGCACCTCTACGCCGACGCTTTCTACGCCAGCACGCCCTGATACGAATTCCAAAGACCAAGGAGACAACGACATGAGTACGCCCCACCCCTTCTTCCCACTGCAGCCCGTCTGGGAGAGCCCTGGCACCCATCGCGTGCCGTTCGCGGCCTACACCAGCGAAGAGGTCTACCGCCGCGAGCTGGAGCGGTTTTTCTACCGCGGCCACTGGTGCTATGTGGGGCTGGAGGCCGAGGTGCCGAACCCCGGCGATTTCAAGCGCACGGCGATCGGCGAGCGCTCGGTGATCCTCACGCGCGGCGAGGACATGCAGCTGCACGTGGTGGAGAACGTCTGCGCGCACCGCGGCATGCGGTTCTGCCGCGAGCGGCACGGCAACCGCAAGGAGTTCGTCTGCCCCTACCACCAGTGGAACTACAAGCTCGACGGCGCGCTGCAGGGCGTGCCGTTCCGGCGCGGCGTGAAGCAGGACGGCAAGGTGCACGGCGGCATGCCGGCGGATTTCAAACTGGAAGAGCACAGCCTCACGCGGCTCAAGGTGGCCGTGCGCGGCGGGGTGGTGTTCGCCTCGTTCGACCACGACTTGGAATCGCTGGAGGACTTCATGGGCCCGGTGATCCTGGGCTATTTCGACCGCATGTTCAATGGCCGCAAGCTGAAGATCCTCGGCTACAACCGCCAGCGCATTCCGGGCAACTGGAAGCTGATGCAGGAGAACATCAAGGACCCGTACCACCCCGGGCTGCTGCACACCTGGTTCGTCACCTTCGGTCTCTGGCGGGCGGACAACAAGTCGGAGCTGAAGATGGACGCGCGCCACCGCCATGCGGCCATGGTCTCCACGCGCGGCGAGGCGAAGAAGCAGGCGTCGGACGTGTCGAACGTGTCCAGCTTCAAGGCCGGCATGCAGCTGGAAGACCCGCGCTTTCTCGACATCGTGCCCGAGCCCTGGTGGGGCGGGCCGACGGCGGTGATGACCACGCTGTTCCCCAGCGTGATCCTGCAGCAGCAGGTCAACAGCGTCTCCACCCGCCACATCCAGCCCGTGGGCCACGACGCATTCGATTTCGTGTGGACGCATTTCGGCTACGAGGACGACACCGACGAGATGACCGAGCGCCGGCTGCGCCAGTCCAACCTGTTCGGCCCGGCGGGTTTCGTGTCGGCCGACGACGGAGAGGTGATCGAGTTCTCGCAGCAGGGCTTCGAGCAGAAGCCCTTCCACCGCGCGCTGGTGGAGCTGGGCGGCCACGGGGTGGGCGACACCGACCACATGGTGACCGAAACGCTGATCCGCGGCATGTACGAGTACTGGCGCGGCGTGATGGAGAAGGAGGACTGAAGCCATGGGCACGACGACGAACACCATCACCGCCACCACCACCGGCACGCCCGCCATCGACTTCGCCGATTTCTTCGCACTGCAGCAGCTCTATGCCGACTACGCCTCGGCGCTGGACGCCGCCGACTGGGACGCCTGGCCCGGCTTCTTCACCGAAGACTGCGTGTACCGCCTGCAGCCGCGCGAAAACCACGAGCGCGGCCTGCCGCTCGCCACGCTCTCGTTCGACAGCCAGGGCATGTTGAAGGACCGCGTCTATGGCATCCGCGAGACGCTGTTCCACGACCCGTACTACCAGCGCCATGTGATCGGCACGCCGCGCGTGCGTGCGGCCGGCGAGGGGCGCTGGGAATGCGAGGCGAACTACGCCGTGTTCCGCACCAAGCTGTCGGAGCCTTCCACGGTATTCAACGTGGGCCGCTACCTCGACGTGGTGGTGCGTACGCCCGGAGGGCTGCGCTTCGCGCGCAAGGAATGCATCTACGACAGCGAAATGATCCTGAATTCCATCATCTACCCCATCTGATCCGAGGAGACACACCATGACCGCCATCGATACCGCATGGACCGAGGCCGCCGCGCTGGACGACGTGCCGCAAGACGATGTGATCGGCGTGAACGTCGGCGGGCGCGACGTGGCGCTCTATTCGGTGGAGGGCGAGGTGTTCGCCACCGACAACCTCTGCACCCACGGCAATGCGCGGCTGTGCGACGGCTTTCTGGAGGGGCACGAGATCGAGTGCCCGCTGCACCAGGGCCGCTTCGACGTGCGCGACGGCAGCGCGCTGTGCGCGCCGCTCACGCAGGGCCTGCGCACCTACCCCGTGCGCATCGAGCAGGGCCGGGTGTTCCTGCAGCTCGAAGGCGCGTGACGGAGCGCAAGGCTGCGGTGCGCGGTGGCGTCAGCGCGCCAGCGCGACCGCGCGTTCGGGCTGGAACTGGAAGCCGTCCACCACGCTCTTGAGCCGGCCGGCCTGCTCCAGCAGGCTGGTGGCGGCGGCAGAGGATTCTTCAACCAGTGCCGCGTTCTGCTGGGTCATGTGGTCCAGTTCCGCCACGGAGGCGTTCACGCGGCCCATTTCGCCCGACTGGCCCTCGACCGAGGTGCTGATGGCACCCACCACGGCGGAAGCGCGGCGGGTGCAGTCCACGACGTTCTGCATGTGTGCGCCGGCGTCCGTCGCGAGCCTGCTGCCGCGTGCGGCCTTCTCCACGGAGGCGGCGATGAGCGTGCGGACTTCGCGCGCGGCCTCGGCGCTGCGCCCGGCCAGGGAGCGCACTTCGCCCGCCACCACGGCGAAGCCGCGTCCCTGCTCGCCGGCGCGCGCGGCTTCCACCGCGGCGTTCAGCGCGAGGATGTTCGTCTGGAAGGCGATGCCGTCGATCACGCCCACGATGTCGGCGATGCGCCCGGCGCTGGAGTGGATGTCCTGCACGGTGGCGACGACTTCGGTCACCACCCCGCCGCAGTGCTCGGCGAGCTGGGTGGCTTCCTGCGTCAGCCTGCGGGCCGCGATCGCCTCCTGTACGCTGTGCTGCACGGCGCCGTCCAGCTGGCCCATGGACGCCGTGGCGTCCTGCAGGTGCGATGCGGTGCGCTCGGTGCGCTGGCTCAGGTCGCGGTTGCCGGTGGCGATCTCGCCGGCCGCAGCCGCCAGGCCCGCCGCGGCCTCGTGGACGTCAGAGACCACGCCGTTGAGCCGCGACAGCGCTGCCCGCAGCGCCTGCGCCGCTGGGCTGTGCACCACCACGCCCGACACGTCCAGCGACAGCTGGCCGTCCGGCTGCAGCCGGCACAGGTGCTGCAGTTCCGCCGATTCGATCGCGTCGGCGCGTGTGCGCAGGGCAATGCCGATCTCCGCGGCGGTCTGTACGACCACGAAGGCGGCGTGCACCAGGATGCGGCCGAAGTCGGGTTCGCTGAGGCAGTACAGCGGTGCTCCGGCCAGCTGCAGGCGGTCGAACGCGATGTGGTGCACGGCGATCAGCAGTGCCGCGTAGAGGATGGGCCGCCAGTCGCGGTAGGCCAGCACGAAGGCCAGGAAGACGAAGACGCCGAAGTGCATCTCGGTGGCGCCCAGGCTCAGCTGGATGTGCAGCGCCACCATGCCCATGCCGGCGGTCACCAGCGCCATCCGGCTCAGCAGGCTGCCGCGCGCCGCCAGATAGGCCGACACGGCCAGCGCCATGAGCGCACCGCTCCAGAGCATGGCGGTTCCGGGGCGGCCATGGACGGAACCGATCCACAGCGCCACGACCGCGCCGAGCGCGCAGGTGGCCAGCAGGAGGCCATCCGCCCGCCGGCCGATGGCTTGCAGGGACTGCTGCGCGCTAGGGGAAAGCGCGCGGCTTCGTGTCGTTTCTTCCATGGGACGGATTCCTGGTGGGGTGGGGTGGAGGAAACCATTCGCCTGCCGCGCGCTCAGGGCAAGGCGTTGTCAGGGCGGCAAAACGCTACTTTTTGTAACACGGGCCGCGCTGTCGAGTCAACCGGGGATGCGGGGGGCCAGGCGGCAAAGTGCTACCGGGTGCGATGACGGCGTGCGGAATGCCGGGGCGGTTCAGGGCGCCAGCAGGCCCACCCTGGCCGTGAACGCATGCAGCGGGTCGCGCCAGTGGCGCCCGCCCACCCGCAACAGGTTGTGCCCGTCCGCGCCCTCCAGCGCCGGGGCCGCGATGAACTGCGCGTCTTCGTCGCCCTCGCGGAAGGCGCCGAACCACTGGCGCGGCATGTCCGGGCCCCAGTACTGGTCGTTCTCGGCATAGAGCCACAGGCTGGGCACGCGCACCTGCGTGCCCAGCTGGCGGTAGAGCGCGGTCAGCACGTCGGGCCGGCAGCTGTGGCCGGGGGCGGTGTCGGGCTTGCCGCCCGCGCCGCCGGAGAAGTTGACCGCGCCGACCACGCCGGGAAGGCGTTCCGATGCCGCGGCGATGGTGGCCATGCCGCCCACGGACTGGCCTTCGAGCAGGATGCGGTCGTGCCGGACCCAGGGCTGCTGCAGCGACCAGCCGTGCACGGCCCGGATGGTGGATGCCGCGTGCCGCGCCACCGTGGCGTAGTCCGGCAGCCCGGTGCAGGCGGTGCCGGGGGCCGGCCAGCGGGCGCCGGAGTTCTCGCGGTCCGCGCCGCCCGTGGCGCCGTAGCCGGGGCGGATGGGCGCGACCACGGCCACGCCCTGGCGCAGCCAGAAGGCCACGTGGCCCAGGGGCACCGGGTACTGCAGGCCGGCGCGCACGGCGGGATCGGCCGAGCGGCCGTGCGAGAAGATCACCAGCGGGAAAGGGCCGGGCCCCTCGGGGCGGAAGACCTGGGTGGCGACGTCCACCGTGCGGCCGTCGACGGCGAGCGGCAGCACCTGGGTGTCCGGTGCGGGCAAGGGGGGCGCGGCACCCGCGGGGCCCGTGGCCAGGAGGGCCGCCAACAGGGCGCCAGGCAGGAATGTCAGGGATCGGCGCGGGAGGAGCATGCGGACCTCGGGGCGAAGCCGGGGGTGGATGGCCCCGCCATTATGGGTCGGCTCGACCGTGGCGGGCACGGAAGGCATGCCGCCCCCGTGTGCCGCTGCCGTTTCAGGCGGCTTGCGGCGTGGGGTGCCGGCCCGCCTGCCGCTGCGCGAACCAGAACATCGGCAGCGCCAGCACCGCGCAGCCCGCGAGCACGGCGAAGGCCAGACCGAAATGCCCCTGCGCGCCCACCACGCTGTTGGCGATGGCGGGGCTGAGCGCGGCGCCGATGCCCTGCAGCGTCATCACCAGGCCCAGGGCGGTGTTGTAGCGGCCGCTGCCGCGCACGTAGCGCTCCACCATCAGGGGCGTGGCCACGCCGAGCGCGCCCGCGGCGAGGCCGTCGAGGATCTGCACGGGGATGTTGGCCCAGGCCTCGGGGATCGCCCAGGCCAGGATGCCGCGCACGGGCAGCGCGAGGATGGCGAGGTAGACGAACACCTGCAGGTCGAAGCGGCGGCTGCGCGACACCCACAGCGCGACGGGCACCATGGTGAGCTGGGCGACGACGATGGCGATGCCGGTCCACAGGAGCGGCGCGGAATCGGGCACGGTGGCCGCGAGCCGCTGGTTGAGCAGCGGCAGCATGGCGGCATTGCCCAGGTGGAAGAGCGCGCAGGTCAGGCCGAACAGCCAGAGCGCGCGGTGCGACAGGAAGGCGCGCCAGCCCTCGGGTGCCTGCGTGGCCCCGGCGGCGGAAGCCGCTGTTTCCGTGTGACCGGGCTCCGCTGCGGCGGCACTGCCGCGCGCCGCCACGTGGTCGATGTCGCGGTCGCGGATCGAGGCCAGGCAGGCGAGGGCACCCACGGCCATGGCCGCCATGACGACCAGCATCCAGGGGGCGCCGAGCCAGTGCGCGAAGGCCGCGGCGCCGAGCGCGGAGACGATGTTGCCGGCGTGGCTGAAGGCCTCGTTGCGGCCGGTCTGGTGGCGCAGGCCGCTGCTGCGCGCCAGGCCCAGCGTGAGGGCCGCGAGCCCGGCGGCCAGCAGGGCGCCGGCCACGCCGGTGAGCACCTGCGACAGCACCAGCATGGCCGGCGACCGGGTGCTGAAGGCGAGCGCGCTCGCGCCCAGGACGGCGATGGCCGCGACCGCGATCAGGACCCGCTTGGCGCGGGTGCGGTCCGCCCAGGCGCCGGCCAGCGGCGTGGCCAGCATGGCCGCCAGGCCGCCCGCCGACATCACGATGCCGATCATCGTCTGGTCGATGCGCTGCGTCTGCAGGTAGGTGGCGAGGAACGGGCCGAGCCCGTCACGCACGTCCGCCATGAAGAACGCCATCCAGGCCAGGGCCGTGAGGGAGGCCCCGGCGGCCACCGGCGCACTGCCGCCGGCAGTCCGTGTTCCCGAGGGGGGATCGCCGAAAAGGGCGGCGGGAGCGGTGTCTGCGGTGGCGGTGTGCGCGGCGGTGGTCATGGTGTCACCCGTGGGTTTTCGTGGGGAGCGTCTGGCCGTTGACGGTGCGGGCGTCGATCACATGGCCCGGGGCGCCGCGCAGCGGGCGTGCCGGGCCGCTGGCCTCGACCGTGTCGCCCGCCTGCAGCGGCAGCGCCGCAAAGCCGTCGGGCCGCATGTGGACGAAGTCGCCCGTGTCCAGCACGACGCCGTTGGGCTCGCCATGGCGGGCGTGGTGGATGCGTGCCACGCGGCCTTCGACACGGCGCACGGCTTCGTCGGGTGCGGCGGGCTCGCCGTCGATCGAGACCAGCCGTTCGAGGGCATAGACCTCGTGCGCGGCTTCGCCATGGCGCGGCGCGGGCGCCACGGTGCCTTCGAGCACGACGGCCTGGCCGGGGCGCAGGGCTTCGAAGGCGCGCGCCGCGCGCTCGTCCTGCTTGCCGAAGGTGAACTGCGCGGGCACGCCGTCCACGTCGATCATCGCGCCTTCCACCTCGCCACGCGGGCTGTGGAGCAGGTGCTGGAAGCGGCCTTCGAGGGACCAGACTTCGATGGTTTCCTGGGGTTGGGTCATAAACAAGATTCCTGTGAGTGGGGGGCGTGGGGTGGGTGGCAGGCGCGGATCAGGGCTGGCGCGGCGGGCCGCCGGCGGGGCCGCGGAACACTTCCTGCAGCGTGCTGGAGGAGCTGCCCAGCTGGGTGGCTTCCAGCGCGGTGCCCAGGGCGTTGCGCGTGCCCCAGCCGCGGGCCGACACGGTGGCGCCGGGCTGCAACAGGGCGCCCATGCTGGCGGCCACGTGCGGCGGGAAGCGCACGATCACGCCGTTGTCGAGCAGCAGGCCGTGGGCATCGCCACGGGTGTTCAGCAGCACGGTGGCCACGCGGCCGTCGGCCTGCAGTTCGGCGAGTGCCTGGCGCTGCGGGGGCGGCGGAGGCATCTGGCCGGCGGCGGGCGGCGTGTCTTCGACGGTGCGGCCCTGCGAGCGGATCGCGCTGGCACGCAGCACGGGCACGCCGGTGTGGTGCCAGCCGGCCACGTCCACCGCGGCGCCGGGCTGCAGCCAGGCGGTCAGGCTGCCGGACAGGTGCGGCGGGAAGGTCACCTGCGTGCCGTCCTGCAGCAGCAGGCCGTCGGCCTCGCCGTTGGGATTGAGCAGCCAGCGCTGCAGCACGCCGCTGTGCGTGGCCTGTTCCACGGCGGCCGGCTGGCCGATCGGGCCCGGGGGCTGGCCTGCGGCGGGCGGCGGAGGCGGCACCGCGCCGGGGGCGGGGGCCGCGGGCTGGGCCTGCGCGGCGGCGCAGGCGAGCAGGGCGGTGGCGAGGCCGGCGCGGGTGATGAGAGACAGTCGCATGGAGAAACTCCTTCGGGTGGTGATGCCCTGGTGTCTCAAGACGCGTGCCAGCATGGTTCGCTTTATGAATCAATGGGTTGCGACATCAGCGGCGCTTGCGTGCTGCATGGGGCGGCGACAGCTTGTCCGGATTCGCGACATGGTGATCGGCCCCGGGTGCCTCATTCGATGCCGTACTGCGCCAGCTTGCTGTAGAGCAGCTGCCGGTGGATGCCCAGGCGCCGCGCCGCGAGCGAACGGTTGCCGCGGGCCTCGGCGAGCGCATGGGCGATCATGCGGCGCTCCAGCCGCTCCACGGCCTCGGGCAGGTTGCCGTCCAGCGCATCCGCGGGCAGGGCATGGCCGCCCACCGCATCCGCACCACCGGCCGCGGAGGCCGGCCCCAGATCGAGGTCGGCCGCGCCCACCACGGGGCCGCGCTGCAGCGCCTGGGCGCGCTCCATCGCGTTGCGCAGCTCGCGCACGTTGCCGGGCCATGGGTGGGCGAGCAGGGCGCGCGCGGCGTCCGGCGCGAGGCGCTTGGCAGGCTGCGGCGCCGCGGCACGGCGCAGGAAGTGCTCCGCCAGCGGCACGATGTCGGCCAGGCGCTCGCGCAGCGGCGGCAGGGTGATCTGCAGCACGTCGAGCCGGTAGCGCAGGTCCTCGCGGAAGCGGCCTTCGCGCACGGCGGTGGCGAGATCGCGGTGCGTGGCGGCCACCACGCGCACGTCCACCCGCACGGCACGGTGGCTGCCCAGCGGCGTCACTTCGCCCTCCTGCAGCGCGCGCAGCAGCTTGGCCTGCACGTCGGGCGCCATGTCGCCGATCTCGTCGAGCAGCAGCACGCCGCCGTCGGCCGCGCGGAAGCACCCGGGCCGGTCGGTGGCGGCGCCGGTGAAGGCGCCCTTCACGTGGCCGAACAGCTCGCTCTCCAGCAGGTCCTTCGGGATGGCCGCGCAGTTCAGCGCCACGAAGGGGCCGGCGCTGCGGGCCGAGTGCCGGTGCAGCGCGCGCGCCACCAGTTCCTTGCCGGTGCCGGTCTCGCCCTGCACCAGCACCGGGGCCTCGCTCGCGGCGGCCAGCCCGATGCGCTTGTGCACCTCGCGCATGGCCTCGCTCACGCCGATCAGCTCGCCCTCGTCGTCCGGGCCTTCCCGCGCGGCAGGCGCGGGCGGGGTGGCCTCCGCATCGGCGCGGGAGCGCAGGGCGCGGTCCAGCGCCTCGATGACGGCGGCGCGGCCCACCGGCTTGGTGAGGTGGTCGAAGGCGCCCAGGCGCATCGCCTCGATGGTGCCGGAGCCGCTGGCGTAGGCGGTGAGCACCAGCACGGGCGGCAGCTGCGGCAGCCGGGCCGCGAGCGCGGCGAGGGTTTCCAGGCCATCCATGCCGGGCATGCGGTGGTCCAGGAAGATGGTGGCGTAGCGGGTTTGCTGCGCGCGCCTGAGCGCCTCTTCGCCGCTGGCGGCCTCGTGCACTTCGTGGCCCAGGCCCTGCAGGGTTTCGGCGAGCGATTCGCGGAAGGCCGCGTCGTCGTCGACGATCAGGATGCGCGCCATGGCAGCTCCAGGATGAAACGCGCGCCGCCGCCCTCGCGCGGCGCATAACGCAGCTCGCCGCCGTGCGCCAGCGCCACTTCGCGCGCCAGCGCCAGGCCCAGGCCGTTGCCGTCGGTGCGGCCGGTGGCGAACGGCTCGAAGAGCTGGGCGCGCAGGTCTTCCGGCACCCCCGGGCCGTCGTCTTCCACGGCGAGCACGCACCGCGCGCGGGCGGCATCCACCTGGACGGAGAGCACGGCCTCGCCGCCTTCGGGCGCATGGCGCACGGCGTTGTCCAGCAGGTTGTCGATGGCGCGGGCGGCATGCACCGGATCGAACACCGCCTGCGGCGGTGCGTCGCCGCGCAGGGCCAGGCGCACGCCGCGCGCCTCGGCGGCGGGCCGGACGGCGTCCAGGCGCTCCTGCAGCCAGGCGGGCAGGTCCACGGCGCGGGGCGCGAGCTGCAGCGGCTGCACCAGCGAGAGCAGGCTCTGCACTAGGCCTTCGAGCCGGTCGATCTGCGTGCCGATGGCCGTCAGCGCGCCCGCCTCGCGCCCGAGCGGGGCGGCCAGGGCGTTGTCCACCTTCAGCCGCATCGCGGCGATGGGGTTGCGGATCTCGTGCGCGACCGAGGCCGTCATGCGGCCCAGGGCCGTGAGGCGCAGGTCGCGGTGCTGCTGCGCGAGCGCCTCCTGCAGGCGGGCGCGGGCCTCCTGCAGCCGCGCACCGAAGCCGTTGAAACCGTCCACGATGCGGTCCAGCTCGCGGATGCCGGTGCGCTCCAGCACGGGCACGGTGTCGCCCCCGGCGCCCGCCAGGGCTTCCTCGAGCCGCCCGACCTGCCGCAAGCCGCGCAGCAGCACCCAGCCCAGCCAGGCGCCCGAGACGACCACCAGCAGCGCCAGGATGCCGATGCCGGCGCGCAGGCTGTCCTGCGCGGCGATGGCGCCGGCATGCACGCGCGTCATCGTCCAGACGGCGGTATCGGGGTGCGCGGCCAGGGGGCAGGCCGCGACGATCAGCACTTCGTGCGTGCCGCGCACCAGGTTCACCAGCGGCTGGCGCCCGGCGCCGGCCTGGCGCGCCATCTCCACGATCAGCGGCTCTTCGGCGGAAGGCACGTCGCTCTTGACGCCGCTGCCCTCGTAGGTGGGGTAGGCGTAGCCCAGCATGCCGCCGCTCGCGCTCCACACGCCGCCTTCCACGCGCGGCGCCTCCAGCAGCACCACGTGCAGGAGCACCCGCAGCAGGTCTTCGCGCGGGGCGTCGGCCGCCACGTCGGGAACGGACTGGGCATAGCGCGCCGCGATGTCGCCACAGGCCTGCGCCACGCGCGCACGCCCGGCGGCCACCTGGGCGCCGGAGCCCGACTGGTAGAGCACCGTGAGCACCACGGCCACCAGCGCGCAGGCGCCGAGCAGCAGGGCCCAGAAAAGGGTGAGTTGGATCCGCAGGGAGCGCACAGGGGTTCCGTGGAAGGGAATCCCGCGCATCCTACGGCACCACGGTCGAGCCGGCGTAGGAGGCCAGCCCATCCGTGGGCGGGCCGCTGCCGCTGCCCGAAGATCGGCTCACCCGACCCTTCTGGCGTTGTTGCCGCATCTTGTCGTACTGCGCGTACTTCCTGCCATGCGGCGCCTAGCCAGAACCGCTTCGCTGGGTCGTGTGAGCCACTCTCGACGGCGTGCGCTCAGGCCGCTTTGGGGTAGAACAGCCTGCGCGCCGGCACGGGCGCCACGGCCTGGCCGATGGCGGCGATGTGGTCCGGCGTCGTGCCGCAGCAGCCGCCCACGATGTTGACGAGGCCTTCGGCTGCGAACTCGTGCACCAGGCGGCTGGTGACTTCGGGTGTCTCGTCGAAGCCGGTGTCGCTCATCGGATTGGGCAGGCCGGCGTTGGGGTAGCAGCTGATGAAGGTGTCTTCCGCCACCCGGTTCAGCTCCTGGATGTAGGGGCGCATCAGCGTGGCGCCCAGCGCGCAGTTCAGGCCGATGGCCAGCGGACGCGCGTGGCGCACGCTGTGCCAGAAGGCCGTCACGGTCTGGCCGGAGAGGATGCGGCCGGACGCGTCGGTGACGGTGCCGCTGATGATGAGCGGCAGGCGCTCGCCGCTCGCCTCGAAGTATTCGTCGATGGCGAAGAGCGCGGCCTTGGCGTTGAGCGTGTCGAAGATGGTCTCGACCAGCAGCACGTCGGCGCCGCCCTCGACCAGCGCCTCGGTCTGCTCGTAGTAGGCGGCGCGCAATTGCTCGAAATCGACATTGCGCGCGCCGGGGTCGTTCACGTCCGGGCTGATGCTCGCCGTCTTGGGCGTGGGCCCCAGGGCGCCGGCCACGAAGCGGGGCTTGTCGGGCGTGGAGTACTTGTCGCAGGCGGCGCGGGCCAGGCGCGCGGACTGCAGGTTCATCTCGCGGGCGAGATCGGCCATGTGGTAGTCCTCCTGCGCGATCGTGGTCGCGCCGAAGGTGTTGGTCTCGATCAGGTCGGCGCCCGCCGCGAGGTAGCGCTCGTGGATGTCGCGGATCACGTCGGGCCGGGTGAGCGAGAGCAGCTCGTTGTTGCCCTTCACGTCGTGCGGGAAGTCCTTGAACCGGTCGCCCGCGCCGCCGGGGCCGGCGTACCCCTCGCCGCGGTACTGCGCCTCGCCCAGCTTGAAGCGCTGGATCATGGTGCCCATGGCGCCGTCGAGGATGGCGATGCGTTGGGCCAGGATGGCGGGAAGCTGCTGGGCGCGGGTGTAGTGGAGGCGTTGCATAAGCCTCGATTGTAGAAAGTGCGCGGGCTTCCCGTCGCGCCGGACGCCGGACGCTGCCCCCCGGCCGTTCAGGCGGCGTCGGGAAGGGCCTGCAAGGCCTGCAGCGCCTCCGTCAGCAGCACCAGCGCCGGATGGCGGTGCGCGTTGCGCCGCGCGATCAGCTCATAGGGTTCGCTGCGCGACTTGAGCCGCAGCGGCAGGCGCGCGACCAGGCCGTGCCGGCAGACGTAGTCGGCCACGTCGTCCGACACCAGGGCGACCAGGTTGGGGTCGTGGCTCAGCAGCGAGAGCGTGGCCAGGGCGGACGTGGTTTCGATCAGGTGCGCCGGGAAGACCAGATCTTCTTCGAAGAATTCCCGTTCGAGCGTGCGGCGCATCGGCATGTGCGCCCGGTACACCACCCACCGGTTCCCGGAGAGGTCCTGCAGCGTGATCGACGGCAGGCCCGCCGCCGGGTGCGCCTGGTGGGCGATGACGGCCAGGGACTCCTCCTTGACCACTACGGCGTCGTACAGGTGGGGCCGGGGGCTGACCGACAGCCGGCAGATCGCGGCGTCCAGCCGCCCCTGGTCAATCAGCGCGAGCAGGCTTTCGCTGGTGTCCTCGACCAGTTCCACCGACAGGTCGGGCTGCCGTTCCATGAGCCGGGTGAGCGCCCGCGTCAGCAGCGGCACCGCGCCCATGATCGTGCCCACCGCGATGCGGCCGCCCGCGCCGCTGGCGATGGCGCTGAGCTCCTGCTGCAGGTGGCCGATGTCCGACTGGATCAGCCGCGCGAAGCGCACCGCGCACTGGCCGGCCTGCGTGGGCACCAGCCCGCGGTTGGTGCGCATGAAGAGCGTCGCGTTGAGCGTCGTCTCCAGCTCCTTCAGCGCCTTGCTCGCGCCGGGCTGCGTGAGCCCCACCCGGTCGGCGGCCGCCAGAAGCGATCCGTGCTCGGCCACGGCGATCAGCAGCCGCAGCTGCCGGGCGTGCAGGCGGGACATCACGGAGTTGAGGCTGTGCGGGTTCTGCATTGACGGAAAGTTATAGGTGTATCGAAAAAGCTCAGTTTATCTACTGCGTGTGCGGTAATAGACTCGCCCCTTTCCACGCGAATATGAGAATTCCTGATAGCAGGGGCCCTATGGCAGTGATCAACTATGTGACGGAAATCCGCTTCGGCCTGGGCACCGCCGCCGAACTGGCCCCGGTCTGCGCGGCGCAGGGCTTCCAGAAGCCGCTCTTCGTCACCGACAGGGGCGTGGTGGCGGCAGGGCTGATCGACTCCCTGCTGTCCATGAACGGGCTGCCGCAGTACCACGTGTTCGACGGCACGCCCTCCAACCCGACCGAGGCGGCGACGCGCGCGGGCGTGGAGAGCTTTCTCGAAGCGGGCTGCGATGGCATCGTCGCCGTGGGCGGCGGCTCGTCGATCGACTTGGCCAAGGCCGTCGCGGTGTCGGCCCGCCATCCCGGCCCGCTGCGGCAGTTCGCCCTGATCGAGGGCGGGCTCGCCCGCATCACGCCGGCCACCGTGCCGATCGTGGCCATCCCCACGACGGCCGGCACGGGCAGCGAGGTGGGCCGCGGCGCGATCATCATTCTGGACGACGGCCGCAAGGTGGGCATCATCTCGCCCCACGTCATCCCGAAGGTGGCGCTGTGCGATCCGGCGCTGACGGTGGGCCTGCCGCCGGGCCTCACGGCCGCCACCGGCATGGACGCCGTCGCGCACTGCATCGAAACCTTCCTCGCGCCCGGCTTCAACCCGCCGGCCGAGGGCATTGCCCTGGATGGCCTGCGCCGCGCCTGGAAGCACATCGAACGCGCCTTCCACGAGCCGGGCGACCTGGACGCGCGCAGCAACATGATGAGCGCCTCGCTGCAGGGCGCGCTGGCCTTCCAGAAGGGACTGGGCTGCGTGCACAGCCTGAGCCATTCGCTGGGCGGCATCGACCCGCGCCTGCACCACGGCACGCTCAACGCCGTGCTGCTGCCGGCGGTGGTGCGCTTCAACCGCGCGGCGGAGACGGTGGTGCGCGACGAGAAGATCGACCGCCTGGCGCAGGCCATGGGCCTGCCGGCGCATGCGTCGGTGGAGGACGCGATCCAGGACATGTCCCGCAGGCTCCGGCTCCCGGCCGGCCTGGGCGCGATGGGCGTGACGGCCGACCTGACGCCGCGCATCGTCACCGGCGCGCTGGCCGACCACAGCCACAAGACCAACCCGCGCGAGGCCAGCGCCGACGACTACGCGCGGCTGCTCGAAGCGGCGATGTGACCACGACGGAATCCCGGCCCGCCGCACGCGGATGCCCGCGGGGGGCCGTGCCGCCGCCGCCGGCATGCCCCGGTGGCTCTCCCTTTTCCTTCCTTTTCCGATGACGATCCAGCCATGACTACCCCCACCACCACCCTCACGGGCGAAATGCTGATCGGTGCCTCTGCGGTCGCCGGCACCGACGGAGGCCAGCGGGCCTTCAACCCCGCCACGAATGCCGAGATCGCCGAGCCCCTGTTCGGCTTCGGCACGGCCGCCGACGTGGACCGCGCCGCAAGCCTGGCGGCAGCAGCCTTCGACGAATACCGCGCGCTGCCGCTCGCGCGCCGCGCCGCCTTCCTGGAGGCCATCGCCGACCAGATCATGGCGCTGGGCGATGCGCTGCTGGAGCGTGCCCATGCCGAAACCGGCCTGCCGATGGCCCGCCTGACGGGCGAGCGCGGCCGCACCGTCGGCCAGCTGCGCCTGTTCGCCGCCGTGGTGCGCGATGGCCACTTCCTGCACGCCACCATCGACCCGGCCCAGCCGCAGCGCCAGCCCCTGCCGCGCTCGGACCTGCGGCTCGCCCGGGTGCCGCTCGGCCCCGTGGCGGTGTTCGGCGCCAGCAACTTCCCGCTCGCGTTCTCGGTGGCCGGGGGCGACACGGCCTCGGCCCTCGCCGCCGGCGCGCCCGTGGTGGTGAAGGCGCACGGCGCCCACCTGGGCACGTCCGA
>JAESGL010000048.1_pt1 | contig 129269 bp, 118 predicted proteins | sample 9269711 | NCBI WGS metagenome assembly JAESGL01 (sample SAMN14515918, study PRJNA621676) | algae metagenome | isolation source: Kastovskya adunca ATA6-11-RM4 and co-occurring heterotrophs from soil and... | place: Chile: Atacama Desert | collected 2011-06-27 | reverse complement strand
ACGCAGCGGCCGGTCTGCTGCGCTGGTTGATGGCTGCGCAGACCGGCCTCTTGCCAACCCCACAAACCCCAGTTCAGATCACCAAAGGACTCTCGTTATGGCTGGATGAGAAACGGGGGTCACGTCATCAGCAGCTTCCAACAAGACTTGATGGAGGCGAGATCACCTGTGCTTCAGTCCACGCGCCCGCCGCCGCCACCGATGATCGATGACGGCTCCGACAAAGAGACTTAGCCCCTCCTGCAAAACCAGCGCGCCGTGTGGTTTAGAGAGCGCTGACCTGATCCAGGACAGCCAGACTTTCGTCCGACAGGTCCACGGATATTGCACCCAGATTGCTTTTGAGCTGCGCGAGCGTTCTGGGGCCGATCATCGGGATCGCGCCGTGCCGTCCGGCCCACGCGATGGCGACCTGATCGGCGCTGGCATTCAACTCAGCCGCAGTCGCGAGAACGGTGTCGAGGATTGCGGTGCGCTGCGCCGAGTTTTCGGCCTGGAAGACGTTCCCGCCCAGACCCTCGGCTCGCCCCTTCTCGCCCTGTCTGTACTTGCCCGTCAGCATGCCGCCGCCCAGCGGCGACCAGGTGACGACGCCCAGACCGAAGGCGCGAGAGGCCGGGAAGAGATCGGCTTCCGGTTGTCGATGAACCAGGCTGTATTCGAACTGCGCTGCGGCGATGGGGAGCGATCCGCTCTGCTCAGCCAGTGTCGCCGCATGGGCCAGCCGCCAAGCAGGGAAGTTCGAAAGGCCCGCATAGAGAATCTTGCCTGAACGCGCCAAGTCTTCGAATCCACGCACGATTTCTTCCGAGCCTGTGACGTCGTCGGGCCAATGCGCCCAGTAGAGATCGATGCGATCGGTCTTGAGACGCCGCAAACTGGCCTCGACCGAGACAATCATCGCCTTGCGGCTATTGCCGGTGACAAGTCGGTTGGCGTTCGGCTTGTCGCCCCGGGTGAACTTGCTGGCGAGAACAAAATCTTCGCGTCGGCCCTGCAGAAGCGAGCCCAGAATTTCTTCAGATTGGCCGAACTGATAGACATCGGCGGTGTCGATGAAATTGCCGCCGGCTTCAGCGTAACCTTCGAAGATCGCCTTGCTGGTTTCGACGTCGGCGCCATGGCCCCATGCGGTGCCGAAGTTGGCTGTTCCCAGCGCGATCTGCGAAACCTGCAGTCCTGTTTTGCCGAACGGTGCGTATCTCATTGTTCAATCTCAGAGGGTTGGAGGGCGCGGTCATGTGCGCCGGTAAAGTCAGCGGTCGAGGAAGGCCCGCGCCTTCGACGTGAAGGCGTCGTGATACTGAAAGATGCCGCCATGCCCGGCGTCGGGGTACAGCACCCACTCTGCGTCAGGCAGGCGGTGCGCCATGTCTACGGAGTTGGCGCTGGGGACCATGATGTCGTGATCGCCGTTGGCGACGAGAACCGGCTGCCGTATAGCGCCCAGATCCTGAGGCCGCTGGTTGCCCCAGGTCTCGATGGCTTTCAGCTGGCGTTGGAAGGCCTTGATCGTGATCGGCGTGTCGCGGTCGGTGCGACGCTCCTTCAGTCGAGCCAGGAAGGCCTTGGCGGCGTTCCGACCGGCCTTGCTTTTGGTGAAGAACAGATAGGTCTTGGGGTCCCTGAAGGTCAGCATCGCCTTGATGATCAGGGGCGTAGACACCGCCCCGACCTTGTTGATGCCCTTCCCGCCGGCCGGGCCTGTGCCGGTCAGTACGATCTTGCGCGCCACGTCGGGCGACTGACGCAGCATGTCCTGAACCACGAAGCCGCCGAGCGAGAAGCCCAGCAGATCAACCTGGCCCAGACCCAAGGCCTTGAGGACGGCGAGCATGTCCGACGCCATTTCGGCGATTGTCAGAGGCGCATCTCCCCCCGAGGCGCCGACGCCGCGGTAGTTAAGTGCAAAAACAGTGCGGTCCTTTGCCAGGCCGTCCAGGATGCGCGGGTCGAAATTGTCCAACGTCGCGCCCCAGTGGTTCAGCATCACGAGCGGAACGCCGCCGCCCGATCCCAGGCGGCGATAGGCGAAGGTGGTTCCTGCCGCCGCGACCGTGCGGTTGGGCGTGCTCAGCCAGGTCTCGGCAGCCGTGGCGTTCGAAGAGGCGCTCATGGCGTATCATCCTTGACGGTGACGACCACCTTGCCCTTGGCGCGACCCGTTTCGATGTAGGCCAAGGCGGCGTTGAGGTCAGCGAAGGGGAAGGTCCGATCCATCACCGGACGAATTGTTCCGGCTTCCACCAATGCTGTGATCCGCTGCAACTGGTCGCCGTCGCCGCGCATGAATACGAAACCGTAATCGACCTTCTTCGCTGCGGCCTTGTGCCGAATCTTGCGGCTCAGCAACCGCATGACCAGTTGCAGGACCGGATTGAGGCCTTGGGCCTTGGCGAACGCCGGATCGGGTGGTCCCGAGATGGAAATCAGCTTCCCGCCAGGCTTCAACACGTCCAGCGAACGCACGAGCGTGTCTTCGTCCAGACTGTTCAGCACAACGTCATATCCCGACAGCGCTCGGTCGAAGTCCTGGGTCTTGTAATCGATGACGACGTCGGCCCCCAGGCTGCGAACAAGGTCGGCGTTCGCAGCGCTGGCTGTCGTGGCCACTGTGGCGCCGAGGTGTTTGGCCAGTTGGATGGCGAAGGTTCCAACGCCGCCAGAACCGGCATGGATCAGCACCTTCTGGCCGGGGTCCAGCTCTGCGCGCTCGACCAGGACTTGCCAAGCCGTCAAGGCGACCAGCGGAAGCGAGGCGGCTTCCTCCATCGTCAGATTGGCGGGCTTCAGGGCGAGGTCGGCTTCATCAACTGCGATGAATTCGGCGAATGTCCCGATGCGGCCGTCGCGCGGACGAGCGTAGACCGCGTCGCCGACCTTGAACCGGCGCGCCTTGGGACCGACACGAACAACCTTGCCGGCGACATCATGGCCCAAGACGAACGGAGGTCGATACGGCAGAATAGGCTTGAACTCGCCGTCGCGGATCTTGGCGTCGAGCAGGTTGAGGCCCGCCGCGTGAACCTCGATCAGCACGTCATTGTCACGCAGGGCGGGAACGGGGCGCTCGCCGAAGCGAAGCGCGCCCTTCTTGGCGTAGCGGTCGAGGATGTAGGCTTTCATTATGAATGTCCTGTTGCGTCGCACGGCCGCAGCGGCCCGAGCGACGGGTCATGGCGACCTTTGTCAGTCAGGGGTTGGCGGCGGTCAGCGGCGGATAATCGGTGTAGCCTTCGGCGCCGCCGCCATAGAGAGTCGCCGGATTGATCTCGGCCAGGGCCGCGCCGGTCTTCAGCCGTTCCACCAAATCGGGGTTGGAGATAAAGCTGCGGCCGAAGGCGAACAGGTCGGCCTCGCCGGCCTCTAGCCGCGCCTCGGCCAGCGCCCGGTCGTAGCCGTTGTTGGCGATGTAGGTGTTGTTGAACCGACGACGCAGCGAGCCATAGTCGAAGACGGCGTTGTCGCGCGGGCCGCCGGTGGCGCCCTCGACGACGTGGATGTAGACCAGCCCCAAGGCATTCAGCTGGTCGACGATATAGTCGAACTGCGGCTGAGGATCGCTGCTGGAAATGGCGTTGGCTGGCGACACGGGCGACAGCCGGATGCCGGTGCGATCGGCGCCGATCTCCTGGGCGACCGCTTCAGCGACCTCCAGCATCAGACGCGCGCGATTTTCCACCGATCCGCCATAGGCGTCGGTGCGCGTATTGGCGCCATCCTTGGCGAACTGGTCCAGCAGATAGCCGTTGGCGCCATGGATCTCCACGCCGTCGAAACCGGCTGTGATGGCGTTGGCGGCCGCCTTGCGGAAGTCGGCGACGATGCCGGGAAGCTCTTGCAAAGTCAGGGCGCGGGGCTCGGACACATCGACGAAGCCGTTGTTGACGAAGGTCTTTGTCTCGGCGCGGATCGCCGAGGGCCCGACGGGCGCCCCGCCGTCGGGCTGAAGATCGACGTGCGAGATACGGCCGACATGCCATAGTTGCAGGAAGATGCGGCCGCCCTTGTCATGGACGGCCTGGGTCACCTTTCGCCATCCGTCGATCTGATCGGCGGTATAGATGCCCGGCGTATCCTGATAACCCTGACCTTGCTGCGAAATTTGCGTCGCCTCGGCGATGATCAGGCCGGCTGATGCGCGCTGGCGGTAGTATTCGACGGCGAGGTCGCCGGGCGCGAAGCCAGGACCCGCGCGGTTGCGGGTCAGCGGCGCCATGACGATCCGGTTGGACAGGGTGACGGGGCCGAGGGCGTAAGGTTCGAAAAGCTTGGCGTTTGTCATGGGAAGGTCGCTTGTGTGATCTCTGAAAGACGGCGCGGTTCAGGAGGTCTTGCGGTAGCGGTCAGCCGGTGTCGTGGTGGCGAATCCAGGCAGCATGGCTTGTCGCGCGCCTTGGAAGGCGTCCCACTGGCTGGCGTCGTGAAGCGGGGGAATGGTGATGGTTTCGCGGCGGTCGAACCCGACGAGCGCTGCGTCCACCAGGTCCGTCACCTCCATGAGCGGCGGGAGATTGTCGACATCGGCGCCGGATCGCGCCCAGATTTCGGTTCGGGTGCCCGCCGGGAGCACGGCCTGGACGTAAACGCCTTTTGGACCCAGCTCGGCCGCGAGTCCTTGCGATAGGTAAAGGACGAAAGCCTTGGTCGCACCATAAGCTGTGATCCCGAACTCCGGTGCAAGCCCGACGATCGATCCGATATTGACGATGGCGCCCTTGCCGGATTGGGCGAGGCGAGGGGCGATGGCGTTGGCCAGTTCGACCACCGCCGACACGTTCAGCGCGACAAGCTTGTGCAAGTCCGCGCTGGACTGTTTGGCGAATGCGCCGCCCAGGCTGGAACCGGCGTTGTTGATCAATACGCCGATGCGGTCGTCTTCCCGCAGGCGCTTCGACACCGTTTCAAGGTCGGATGGCTGGGTGAGATCAGCCTTTAGTATTTCGATCTTGACGCCTGTGGCTTCGCGTAGCGTCGCAGCGATCACCTCCATCCTGGCGTCGTCACGCGCCACGAGCACCAAATCATGGCCACGACGGGCGAAACGGTCGGCGTAGACGGCGCCTATGCCGCTCGAGGCGCCGGTGATGAGGACGGAAGGCAAATCGGACATGCGAAGACGTTCCTTGGGTATCGGTATTGATGACGGTCATCATCTTAGTTGCCAAATATGATGGGCGTCATGTATATGTCAACCGAGTTTTTGGAGCGTTTCGCAATGAGAGTGACCCGAGAGCAGATGGCGGCCAACAGGATGCGCATCCTGGACGCCGCCGGCCGACTGTTCCGCGAAAAGGGATTTGACGCCGTCAGCGTAGCCGAGGTCATGAAGGCTGCAGGCCTGACCCACGGAGGCTTCTACGGTCACTTTGAATCCAAGGACGACCTGATCGCCAAAACGATCGCCCACATCTTTGACGCTGGCCCGGACGGGTACGAGGACCTGACAGCTTATCTCGACGCCTATCTGTCGCCCTTGCACCGCGACAATGTCGCCAGGGGATGCCCTACGGCGGCCCTGATCTCTGATGTTCGCCGCCAGACGCCCGAGGCGCGCTCAGCGATGACCGCCGGTCTGGACTCCCAGATCAACCGGATAGCCTCGGCGATCGCCACGACGGAACCGTCCCATGCCCGCCGCGCGGCGATTGGCGCCTGGGTGTCGCTGGTCGGCGCTATTGTCTTGGCGCGCACGATCGACGACGCGGCCCTGTCGGGTGAAATCCTGCAGGAGACGCGGAACTGGATCAGGGATAATGCGACCCAGGTTGAGACGGCCGCTTCGCCGGCGGCTTGAGGCCCCTGCCTTGATTTGTGGGGCCCGAGGGCTCTCGTCTCACAGACCCCACAGCGTCGCCAGACCTGTCAGACTGTCAGCCGACCACTCCCAAGCCTGCGCCGCGCTGGCGTCAGGGGCGGCCCGGCCGCCGTATTCATTCGGCCGGGATATGTAGGCCGTCTGCAGTCCAGCAGACCGCGCCGCCGCCAGATCGCTGTGATGGGCGGCGACGAGGCAGAGTTCTTCAGGGGGCAACCCCAGGATTTCGGCCGTACCGAGATAGGCCTGAGGGTCTGGCTTGTAGACCCGGGTCACCTCCGCTCCGAGGATGGCGTCCCAGGGCAGACCGGCGCGTCGCGCCATTTCCAGCATCAGGGCGATATTGCCGTTCGACAGGGTCACGATCGGAAAGCCGCGCTTCAGCCGTGTCAGCCCTTCGACGGCGTCCGGCCACGGGTTGAGCCGATGCCAGGCCTTATTCCAGTCGATCAGCCTCGCTTCGTCGATCGACGCGGGGTCGATGTCGTGCGCGCGTAGTGTGTCCTCCAGCATCTCGCGATGCAGAACGTCCAGCGTCACATACGCCCGGTTCGACATGCGATAGGCAGCCATGACGTCGATGTAGCGAAAGCGCCAGGCGTCTGCGAAGGCCGCCGGTTCGATATCGCCCCGACCAATCCGCTGCAGGAAGATCGCCGATTCTCGCGCAATGCTGGTCCGCCAGTCGACGACGGTGCCAAAGACGTCGAACGCCAGGGCTGCCGGCTTGCGGAATGAAGACTGCGACATGGCGGGCATCCGCTCAGACAGTGGGTGGGTTGAAGACCGTGCGCGACCGGCATGGCCGATCAGCAAGCCGGATGCGAGGCTGGAGACCACAAGGCCGCGCCGGTTCAAAAGCGAGTCTCCATGTGCGCCCGGATGCGTCAAGTCAGCCGCTCGGCGCCGGCAGCACGCACGGCTGCGATCGTGGGATAGCCGTTGACCGCCATCATGAGATCCGCCTCGGCCAGGATCGACCGAAGAACGTGGGCGGCTCCGTCCGTTCCGCCAAGCGCCAGGCCATAGAGATAGGGACGCGCTACGCCGACGGCCCGTGCGCCGAGCGCCAGCGCCTTCACCACGTCGCTGCCCGACCGGACGCCGGAGTCGAACAGGACTGGGATATCGCCGGCCGCGTCCACCACTCCGCGCAGATGATCAATGGCCGCAACGCCGCCGTTGGCCTGTCGCCCGCCGTGATTGGAACAATAGATTGCATCGGCGCCCCCATCGATCGCTCGTCTCGCGTCGTCCGGGTGGCAGATGCCTTTCAGGACCAACGGCAGCTTGGTCAGCGACCGCAGCCAAGCCATGTCGTCCCAGGTCAGCACCTTGCCGAAGGTGGCCATCCATTGACGCACAGCCGCCGCCGGATCCTCGGCAGGGGATTTTTCCAGCATTCTGAGGAAAACGGGATCGCTGAAGTAGTTGCTCAGCACATGGCCGCGCAGCTGGGGAAAATTGCCGCTGTTCAGATCACGTGGCCGCCAGCCGGTCAGCCAGGTGTCCAGCGTGACGACGATCGCCTTATACCCTGCATTTTCGGCGCGGCGGACCAGGCTCTCGGCCAGATCCCTGTCCTTGGGCGTGTAGAGCTGGAAGAAGCCCGGCGTTTCGCCGAGAGCGCCCGCCACCGCTTCCAGCGGGTCGTTGGTGAGTGTGGAGACCGTCAGCGGAACCCCCGTGGCCGAGGCCGCACGAGCAGCGGCCAGATCGCCATGGCCGTCCGGGGTGCACAGACCTGTCACGCCGATCGGCGACATGAAAAGCGGATGCGGCAAAGTCAGGCCGAAAAGCTCGATCGACAGATCGCGTGTCGAGGTGTCCACCATCATTCGGGGCGTCATGCCCCAGCGATGAAAGCCGTTTGCGTTGCTTCGCTGCGTAAACTCATCGCCGCAGCCGCCTTGGACGTAGTCGCGGACGGACGCGGGCAGGGCAGCAGTCGCCCTCTGCTCCAGCGTCGCGAAATCCACCGGGACCCTGGGCAGAACGCCGTTCAGACCGCCGAGATAAAGTTCATTCTGATAGTCGCCGTAGTGCGCCAAATCTGGCCTCCCCTGATCGAAGGCGTCGCGAAGCCGAGGCGCCTCCACGCCCGGTTTCGTCAGTTGCGATAATCCGGATCGATCCGGTCAAGTTTGCGCAGCAGAGCGGGCCAGGCCAACTCGTCCGACACTCTGGCCATCGTCGCGGCGCCCGACTGTGTTTCGACCTTTTCCGCGACGCCCTGATTTGGCGTATTGAGGCCGTCACGGCCTGCGCTCAGCATCAGCACCTGAGCCTCGCACGCCCGTTCCAGAAAATACATGCGCATGAAGGCCTGCGGCACGGACGCGCCGACCGTAAGCGTTCCGTGATTGCGCAGGATCATCGTGTGACGAGGGCCCAGATCAGCGACCAGCCGTTCACGCTCATCCAGGTCCGTCGCTATCCCCTCGAAGTCGTGGTAGGCGACGTCATGCCCTGCGATCATGGCCGTCTGGGTATGGGGCAACAACCCGTCGGCCATAGCTGAGACAGCCTGGCCGTGCGGCGTATGCAGATGCATGACCGCGATCGCGTCGTCACGGGCCGCATGGATGGCCGAATGGATCACGAAACCCGCACGATTTACCGGCGCGGCGGTATCGTTGATCGTGTTCCCGTGGATGTCGATCTTGACCAGCGACGAAGCCGTGATCTCCTCGAACATTCGATCATAGGGGTTGATCAGGAAGTGGTGGTCCGGACCTGGAACGCGCGCCGAAAGATGGGTGAAGATCAGATCATCCCAGTCGTATAGGGCGACCAGGCGGTAGGCGGCGGCCAGATCGACCCGCAAGTTCCATTCCTCGGGCGCGACGGCGTCATCCGCCCCAAGCGCATTCACGGCCCTGGTCATGCTCGATCCTCGCGTCTTCGTTCTCGTCAATGTGAGGATGGCACGGCCGGTCCAAAGAGAATGTCGTAAACTTGACAATTTGCAGCGCGCCTTGAACATGGGGCATGGACGCCGCTGACCTCGCCGTGCTCTTGACCGACCCCTGGTTCGGCGATCTCCCGACCGAGAGGCGCGCACTTCTTCTGGACCACGCTCAGATTCGCCTGATGTCGGATGGCGGACGGATCTATGGTTTCGGTGATGCGCCAAACGGCCTGTGGGCCGTTCTGGAGGGTCAGGTCCGACTGAAGGCCTACCCCGCGCCGGGTGTCGAGTTCGTGGCGCTGGTCCTGAGGAGCGGAGCCTGGTTCGGGGAGGTGTCCACGCTGGACGGCGCGTCGCGTCCGCATGACGCGACGGCGTCGGGAACCGCGCGCGTGCTGCATCTTCCGATGTCGACATTCCATCGTCTCGCGGAAACGACTCCCGCGCTTTACCTTGACCTCGGAAGACTCGTCTGCCGCCATCAGAGGGTGGCATTGGATTTCATCGCCCAGACGGTTGCGCTGCCATTCCGGGTAAGGCTCGCAAGATTGCTGGAGGGGCGCACCCGCGACGCCGGCGGCGTTCTGAGCCTACGCCAGGAGGACCTCGCGGTCATGCTGAGCGTCTCGCGCCAGACACTAAATGGCGGACTGCGGGCCATGGCTCGGGCAGGCCTGATCAGACAGGCCTACGGCAGGGTGGAGATCATCGACCGCGCCCGACTGGCCGCGATGGCGTCCGCCGCCGACTGCTGATGTGTTCTTCACACGTGTCTCATCCCTGTCAGGGTTTCGGACGCCCAAGCATCGCGCGTACAAGACCATAGTAAGTCTTGAAAGAGGACGGAGTGAGCGCTACTCGAGCAGGATGAAGGCTGGCGAGCTCGCATCATCGACATGCGCCATGGAGCGCGCTCTGGCGATCGTCGCAGACCGCTGGACCCTGATGATCGTGCGGGACGCCTTTATGGGTGTGAGACGCTTCGAGGATTTCCAGCGTCGATCGGGCATGGCGCGCAATGTGCTGGCCAGCCGTCTGGCGCAACTCCTGGATCACGGCGTTCTCATTCGGACCGCATATCAGGATCGTCCGGTCCGACATGAGTATCGCCTCACCTCGAGAGGGCAGGGACTGTTGCCTGTCGTGCTGTCGCTGACGAGCTGGGCCCAGACCCATTTTGCATCTGATTCAGCGCCCACGGTTCTGTTCCGGCATCGGGACTGCAATCACGACATGCTTCCGATCCTGGCCTGCTCCAGCTGTGGCGACGGCCTTGACGCGCGATCCGTGGAAGCGCGCCTCGGTCATGACGTCGGTATGAGCGGTCCGCCTCACCGTCTTTCTGCGTGAGCCGGATTCTCACAGGAGCGCAGACTCCGGACGAAAGAAGGACAGGAGATGAGAATGGAATATTTCGAGGACGTGAGGGTCGGCGACAAGGCCAGGTTTGGCGCCTATGTCGTCGATCGAGCCGAGGTGATCGCGTTCGCCGAGAAGTTCGATCCCCAGCCGTTCCATCTGTCTGATGAAGCGGCCGCGCAGACACCCTTCAAGAGGCTGGCGGCCAGCGGCTGGCATACCTGCGCCATGACCATGGCCATGACGGTCGCTCATGGACAGTCGCGCAACCAGGCGCTTCTCGGATCGCCCGGTATCGACACGCTGCGTTGGCTGAAACCGGTCTATCCGGGCGACACGCTTCGCTGCGAGACGGAGGTGGTCGAGACGCGCCGGTCCGAAAGCCGTCCATCCATGGGCCTGACCAAGAGCGCGGTCACCGTCTTCAATCAGGACGACGTGGCCGTCATGACCTTTGTCGCCAATATGATGATGCAGACCCGATCCGTCTGATCGGGGGCGTCAGTCAAAACCTGAAGGACATTTTTATGCTCTACCTCGCCGTCGGTCTCGCTCTGTTGTCGTCTCAGGCGATGTCGCCGGGGCACGCAACTGGCGTCGCCTGGCCGCCGGAGACCAGCGTCCGGGCTCCGCTCAATGCTCTGGAATATCCCACGCGACTGGAGCCCGTGAACAGATCGCTTGCCGATCTGCTGAATGACGGAGCCAGGGTGGTTTCAGCCTATGTCGGTGACAAGGGTCCTGTCGTGACGGTTCAGAAACAGGGCAAGGTCACCTTCTGTCTGGTCATCGGTCCTGACCCCAGCACTGATCAGAACGTGCCGACGTCCCGCTGCTACAGTCTGAACTAGGGCCGGACGTGGCTGGCGTGGGGTGGCGCCGCACCTCCCGCTTTGCGATTCAGCGCTCGTCACGCGTCGGAACGCACCTCAGCAGAGCTGCGCCCGGGATGGATGATGGCGCCCCGACCAGATCCTCCGCTCCCCGCCCGCTGACCACGCAGGAACCCTATGCTACACGCTGACACCTCCTCTGCAGCGATCTCGCGGCGCGCATGGATCATGATCCTGACCGGCGCCATCATCGTCACCCTGTCCATGGGCGTGCGTCAGTCATTCGGTCTTTTCCTCCGTCCTGTCGGGCTGGATCTTGGTATTGATCGCCAGACCTTCGGCTTTGTCATCGCCGCTCAGAACCTGCTGTTTGGCGTGATCCAGCCTTTCGTCGGCGTCTGGGCTGACAGATTTGGCGCGGGCAGGATCGCGGTCGGGGGCGCTGTCGTTTATCTGGCCGGTCTGACCGTAGCGGCGACAGCGGCCAGCACCCTGGGGCTGATGCTCGGATTCGGCGTCCTGGTCGGTCTCTCGATGGCGGGGGTAACCTACGTCGTGGTGCTGGGGGCGGTCGGTCGCGTCGTTCCACCCGAGAAGCGCACCCTGGCTTTCGGCATCGTCACGGCCGGCGGATCATTCGGCCAGTTTCTGGTCGTTCCGGCGACGCAGGGGATGCTCGATGCCCTGGACTGGCGTCTGACGCTTGTCATCCTGGGCGGCCTTGTCGCCCTGATTATCCCCCTGGCGCTGGGCGTCGCGGGCAGGCCGCCGACGACGCCCGACAATGACGGCGTCCCACTGAAGGCCGCCCTGCAGGAGGCCCTGCAAGATCGAAGCTTTGCCTTTCTGAACCTCGGTTTTTTTGTCTGCGGCTTCCATATCGCTTTCGTCGGCACGCACCTGCCTGCCTATCTGCGCGACATGGGTCTGTCTGGCGGTGTCGGTGCGGCTTCACTGGCCCTGATCGGCCTGTGCAACATCGCGGGCTCCTGGCTTTGGGGCGTCTGGGGCTCCAGGGGGTCCAAGGCAAGGCTGCTGACGCTCCTCTACGCCTTGCGCAGTCTGGCCATCGCCGTCTTCATTCTCGTGCCTCTGTCCCCGGCCAGCGCCCTGATCTTTGCTGCGGTGTTCGGCTTTCTTTGGCTTGGGACTGTACCGCTGACCAATGGTCTGGTGGCGCAGATCTTCGGCGTACGCCATCTGTCGGCTCTCGCCGGCATCGTCTTCTTCAGCCATCAACTGGGAGTGTTTCTCGGCGCCTGGCTCGCCGGAGCGGCCTTCGATCTGACCGGCTCCTACGGAGCGATCTGGATCGTCTCCATCATCCTCGCCCTTATGGCCGCTGCGGCCAGTATTCCGATACGTGAGACCCCGGTCGCGAGAGAGAAAAGGGTTCTCGCCGAATGAGCCGGCGCATCATGATCGGTCTCGGCCTGCTGACCCTTCTGGCGCTCGGAGCCTGGCTCTGGAGTCGGTATGGTCTGGCAGTCTGGCTGGATTCTGCCATTGCCTACTGCCTGTAGCTGTGGCGCCGCTTGAGCCGTTCCGATCTGCGCATTCAGTGGCTTCGTTAAATGCGACGAGCGCTCTGTGCTGCTTTGCTCGTGCAGTCCGGCCTGTTTGGCTGATTGACTCCGCAAACGGTCATAGCTGCGGCGGAGACGCCGAAACTCTAACGTCCGCTATCAGGCAACCGACCCATTTCCGCTTTTGGCGCATTCGACGCGAAGCAGAATGATACGACTTGGCGCCTGCGGTCAGGCAGGGACATCGATCACGCCAAATATACTACCTAGGCCAGTGCGTGCTCCCGCACCCAAAACACCATAAGCGCCACCGCACAAAGCCGTGGGGCTTTCTGACGTCTGGCGAGCAAACGCAGAGCCGAAGACGCGGGTCTCGCGATCCGACAGAGGCCCTAGCACGGTGTGGGCGGGACAAACGCTCATGGGTACGAAAGCGGGCGCAACTCCGGGCTGACCACGGGGTTGAGCGAGGATGAAATCGTCACCTGCCGACACCGATCTTTCCGCCACGGGCCAACAGGTCCTCGTTGGAGGGCCAGCGCCGGAGCAGGACGACGGCAAGCGTTGGAAGATGCCGGCGGCGGCCGTGGCGGCTGGACTTGCCGAGATGAAGACAAAGCGATCGCAGGCCGTGGTGTTCATCGCCACCAGCGAACGCCGCGCCGATGAGATTGCGGCGGCCTTGGCGGTGATGGTGAAGGACGCCGAGGTGCTGGTCCTGCCGCCCTGGGACTGCCTGCCTTACGACCGCGCCGCGCCGTCTCGAGAAAGCATGGGGCGCCGGATGGCCGTCCTAGCCGCCCTGAACGAAGCCCGCGCAAGGCCCGTGTTTTTGGTCGCGTCGCCCGATGCGATCGTCCAGCGGACGCCGTCGCGCGAACGGATCAAGGCCCGCTTGTCGCTCGCGGCGGGCGAGGCGCTGGATCGCGAAGCCCTGGAGTCGTTTCTGACGGATACGGGCTATGCGGCGGTTGAGCGGGTCGACGAACCTGGCGAGTACGCTCTGCTCGGCGCGGTGGTCGACGTCTTCCCGCCCGCGTCTGCCACGCCCTATCGCATCGCTCTGGACGAGGCGGACCGGGTCACTGAGATCCACGCCTTCGATCCCGTGTCGCAGCGCCGGGGCGCCGAGATCCAGACGATCTGTCTGACCCCGGCGGCTGAGTGGAGCGACCGGTCGCCCGAGGATGATGAGGCCGATCATCAGGACAGGGGGCCGTCGATCGATGCTGAGGGCTCGACGACCCTGTTTGATTTCCTCGACAAGCCGATGATCCTGACCGACGTGGGCGTCGAGGATCGGTTCGAACGCATTCGCACGCATGTGGCCGAAGCCTATGACACCCGCCTGCGGTTCAGCGAGGGCGCGCGTCCTGCGAAACCCGACAGCCTCTTTTTAACGGAGAAGGACGTTCGGCAGGCGTTGAAAAGCGCCAAACCCCTGAGCGTCGAGGGGTGGGCGCCGACGCCGGCCTTCGCATTGGAGAAGTCGCCGGGGCGGGCCCTGAAACAGTTCATTGCCGAGCGGCGCGAGCCGGGCGATCGCATCGTCCTGACGGGATTGCCTCATGAGCACAGGATCATCCTACGCCTACTCCGCCGCCACGATATCGATACGCCCGTGACGCTCGAGCGCTGGAGCGCGATCGCGCCACTGGAGCCCGGGCAGATCGCCGTCGTAACGGCCGATCTGGACACAGGTTTCCGGCAATCGGCGACAGGTCTTGTCGTCCTGACGCCTTCGGACGTCTTCGGCGGCCGGATCGCGCGAGCATCCGGTGACACGAACGATGCGTTCGGAGAGACAGAACTGCGGTTGGACGATGTGGTCATCCATGAAGACCACGGACTGGGCGTCCTGAAGGCTTTGGAGCGGGTCGCTGCCGATGGCGTGGAGCGCGACGTTCTGCGCATCGAATATCATGGCGGAGGGACGATTCTCGCGCCGATCGAGGAGTTCGGCAAAATCTGGCGCTACGGCTCGGAGCCGGACGCGGTTTCGCTGGATCGACTGAATACGCAGGGATGGCTGAAGCGTCGCACCAAGGTCAGCGCGCAGATCGATGAGGCCGCAGCCGCCCTGTCCGCCCGGGCCGAGGCACGCGCAGCGCTGAGGACAGAGCCGATCACGGCCCCGCGTCAGGCGCTGGCCCGGTTCGCCGCCGGGTTCGCCTTTCCCGAAACAGCCGATCAGGCGCGCGCCATCGAGGCGGTCCTGTCGGACCTGGGATCCGGCAAGCCCATGAACCGGCTCGTCTGCGGCGATGTCGGTTTCGGCAAGACCGAGGTCGCCCTGCGCGCCGCGGCGGCCGTGGCCCTTGCCGGCAAACAAGTCATCGTCGTCGCCCCGACCACCGTCCTGGCGCGCCAGCATTTCGAGGTCTTCAAGAGACGGTTCAAGGACACGGACATTCAAATCGGCCACCTGTCGCGCGCCGCAGACAGCGCGGAGGCGCGGGCGGTCAAGGCAGGTCTGGCGGACGGCTCCCTGCGCGTCGTGGTGGGTACGCAGGCCCTGGCGTCGGAAGGATTGGCGTTTTCCGACCTTGGGCTTGTCATCATCGATGAGGAACACCGCTTCGGCGCCCAGATGAAGTCTGCGTTGGCAGAAAAGGCGCCGCATCTGCTGTCGATGTCGGCCACTCCGATCCCGAGGACTCTGCAAAGCGCCATGATCGGCATTCAGGACGTCAGCCTGATCGCCAGTCCACCCGCGAGACGTCGGCCGATCCGAACCTTCATGACCCCGTTCGACGCCGGGGCGGTTCGCCTGTCGCTGATACGCGAGAAGGCGCGGGGAGGGCAGAGTTTCGTGGTCGTGCCGCGGATCGAGGATATGGAGCCCTTGGCGGAACGCTTGAAGACCCTGACGCCCGAGCTGTCGGTGGTCTCGGCGCACGGCGACATGTCCCCGTCCGCGATCGACGACGTTATGAGCCGCTTCTCCGACGGTGAGTGGGACGTGCTTCTGGCCACGAACATCATCGAGACCGGCCTGGATGTGCCGCGCGCCAATACGATGTTGATCTGGCGGCCGGACCGGTTCGGCCTGGCGCAGTTGCATCAGCTGCGCGGGCGTGTCGGCCGGGGGCGGCGACAGGGCTTCACCTATCTGCTTTCCGATCCCGAAGCGCCGATGGCGGCGGCGACGGAGGCCCGCCTGCAGACGCTGGAGGCTCTGGACCGACTGGGGGCGGGCTTCGCGATTAGCGGGCGCGATCTGGACCTGCGCGGCGGCGGCGATCTGGTGGGCGAGGAACAGGCCGGACATGTCAGGTTAATCGGCTCGGCTCTGTACCAGGCCGTCCTGGCTCGGGCGCTCGCGGCTGCAAAAGGCGATCCCGATCCAGACCAGGCCTCTCCCAGTCTGAACGTCGGCGTGACAGGGCATCTGCCGGCGGATTACATCCCCGATGAAACCGTGCGCATTAATCTGTACGCCCGGTTGGCGCGCGCCACGACGGCGGAAGATGTCGACGCCCTGCGAGACGAAGCCGAAGATCGGTTCGGTCCTTTACCCGACCCGGCAGAGGACCTGTTCACCGGCCGTCGCCTGGCGGCGCTCGCCCGTGATGCCGGCGTCACAGAAATCGTGTCGGGACCGAAGGCGACGGCGTTGCGGATTGCGGCGGCGCGTCGGGCCGGCATGGAAGCCGCCTTCCCGTTGAGCCACGATCGACGCTGGTCGGAGGACCGCATGATCATCGACGCCGCCAACGATCAACCGCACGACGCAGTCTTCATCGAGAAGCTTTTGACCGAATTGGCGGCGGCTTGAGAGCAGGGGGGTCAAGCCGGTTTCGGCGTCCAGGTTCTGTTTTGTTGGGAGCAATTCCGCCGGTGGCGCGCTGATCGACGACCGCCGACCGACAAGGACGGGGTTTCGCGCCTTCGCTTTTGAAAAAGCCCCTGCATGCCCACAGACACCCGCCTCACTGTCGTCTTCCTTCATTCCCTGGGCTCAAGCCGCCACGATTGGGACGCGGTGATCGACCGGCTTCCCGATGAGGTGCAGGGGGTCGCGATCGATCTTCCAGGGTTCGGAGACAGGGCGGGGGAAGGCTATGGCGATGTCCAAGCCGTGCTCGACGACCTGCACCGCCGGCTGACCGATCTCGCTCTCGCGCGCTGGATCCTTGTCGGCCACAGCATGGGCGGCAAGTTTGCGACCTTAATCGCCGCACGGGCGCGTGACGGGGCGGCGGGTCTGAGCGGGTTGCTGGGCGTGGTGTTGGTCGCCGGATCGCCACCCTCGTCGGAGCCGATGGACGAGAGCAGGCGTGCGGATATGCTGACCTGGTTCGATGATCCGACAAGGATCGACGATCGGGGGCGCCAGTTCATCGACGCCAATACGGCCGCCGGTCTGCCGCAAGCCGCTTTCGATCAGGCGCTGGCCGATTTCACGCGGTCCAGTCCCCAAGCCTGGCGCGGATGGCTGGCCGAAGGATCGCGCGAGGACTGGTCCGATCAGGCCGGCGTCCTGCCTTTCCCTGCCCTGATCATCGCCGGCGCGGAGGACGGCGATCTGGGCGAGGGGGCGCAGCGGCGGTTCAACGCCCCCCACTACCGCACATCTGATGTGGTGGTCGTGCCGGATGCGGCGCACCTGATCCCTCAAGAACAGCCGGACCGTCTCGCCGGCCTGGTTCTGGAGTTCGTCGAGAAGCTCGGTTCATCTGCGCTACCTCCAAGCTTCGTGAATCTGATGGCGTCCGATCGCGTGTCGGATCGCACACGGCGCGCGATGCTGGATCGTCATTTCGGGCCGGAGCCAACTGACGGCGGGGTCCTGAAGCCGAGCCAGCGCGCCGTGCTGTCGACGATGATCGCGCGCATTCTGCCTGATGCCGGCGATCCGGATGATCTGATGCGGCGTCTGGATGTGGGGCTCGCCAGCGGACAGGGCGACGGGTGGCGGTTCGCCGTTCTTCCTTCGGACGCCGAGGCCTGGCGACGCGGGCTGGACGAGATCGCCGCCATGGCGCCGGAGTTCGCTACTCTGACGCCTGAGCGCCAGGACGACATCCTAAGTGCCATTTCACAGGGCGATTGGGCCGAGCCAAGCGGGCTTTCGGCGCACGCCATGAGGCTGTGGTTCCAGGACGTCGTCTCCGAGGTCGCGCGCCTGTGGATGTCGCTGCCGGCCACCTGGGCCCAGATTGGTTACGACGGTTTCGCCACGGGTGGCGAAGGACAATTCCAAGGCTACGACCAGACAGCGGCAAACCGCACCGAACCCTGGCGTCTGCCGATGGAGGGCGTGGCTTGAGCGCGCCCGCAAAGACGGCCGGTGAAACCGATGTCGTCATCATCGGCAGCGGCGCCGGCGGGGCTCCGATCGCGGCCAGGCTGGCGAAGGCCGGGCTTACGGTCACGGTGTTGGAGGCGGGGCGGGCTTTCGATCCGGCTGAGTATACGCCCGACGAAACGACGGCAGACCTTTATTGGATGGAGGAGCGCCTCAGCGGAGGGCGCGACCCGACCGCCTTTGGGGCCAACAACTCCGGCCAGGGCGTCGGCGGCTCGCTTCTCCATTGGGGCGCCTTCTGCCCAAGACCGGATCCCCGTGATCTGACGCTGGCCTCTGAGACCGGGCGCGGGCGCGACTGGCCGTTTGGCTGGGACGAACTGAAACCCTATGTCGAGAGCGTGGAGGCGGTGATCGGGGTCTCAGGCCCGGCCGACTATCCGTGGGGCGGGCGGCGGTTCGCCTATCCGCCTGTCCAACGCAACGCCCCGGCGGACGCCATGGCCCGTGGCGCAAAGGCCGTCGGGCTGACCGTCACGGATGCGCCGGCGGCCGTGCTGTCCCGCGATCGCGAGGCGGGGGCGACGCGCTACCGCATGGCCTGCGTCAACTGCGGCGCCTGCCACCAGGGATGCCGGACCGGCGCCAAGGGCGGCGCGGACAACAGCTTTCTGCCGATGGCCACAGCCAATGGCGCCAAGATCATCGCCAACGCGCGGGCGATCGGCGTCGAGCGTGACGCCGGTGGACGGATCAAGTCCGTGATCTATCGTCGCGACGGGCAGGATCATAGGCTGAACTGTCGGGCGCTGTTTCTTTGTGCGGGCGGTGTCGAGACGCCGCGCCTGCTGCTGAACTGGGGATTAGGCAACGCCGGCGGCGAGGTCGGCCGCAACTTCATGACCCATGTGGCGACCCAGGTCTGGGGCCGGTTCGACGCCGACATGTCGATGAACCGCGGCTATCCCTCTTCCCTGATCAGCGAAGAAATGGTGCGTCCGTCGGACGCGAACTTCGCCGGCGGCTACCTGATCCAGAGCCTTGGCGTCATGCCGGTCACCCTGGCGGGCGGGTTCGCGCGCGGCGCGGGCCTCTGGGGCGCGCCGCTGGTCGATAGGCTGCGCAACTATCGCCGGCTCGCCGGGATCGGCATCAATGGAGAGTGTTTGCCGAACGACGACAACCGCCTGACCCTGTCCGATGAGGTCGACGCCGTCGGGCTGCGCAAGGCGCGGATCGATTTCAGCTATGGCGAAAACGAGCGGCGTCTGGACGCCCATGCCCGGCGCGTCATGACGGAGATTTGGACCGCCGCCGGCGCCGAGGATATCTTCGCGGTGGCCCGGTCGGCGCACACCATCGGCGGCTGCCGGATGGGGGACATGTCGGACGGGGCGGTGGTCGACGCCGACGGGTGCAGCGTCGAGATCGACAATCTGTATGTCTGCGACAGCTCCGTCTTCCCCAGCGCGCTTTCGGCCAACCCGGCCTTGACCCTCATGGCCGTCGCCCTGCGCACGGCCGATCGCTTCCTCGAACGCCAACGAACAGGAGATTTGTGATGGACCTCGGGATCAAAGGGCGTATCGCCCTCATTTCCGGCGCCGATTCCGGCATGGGCAAGGAGACTGCGAGGCTGCTGCTGCAAGCCGGCGTACGGGTCGCCCTGACCGACAAGCCGGACGGCACGCTGGATCAAGCCGTCCAGGAGCTTTCCGCCTTGGGCGAATGCATCGGCGTGACCGGCGACGTGACCAAAGCCGATGATGTCGAACGAATGTGGGCGGAGGTCCGAGACCGCTTGGGCGATCCGGACATCTATGTGAACGCAGCGGGCGCGACCGGCGCGACCGGCGATTTCCTGGATGTCGATGACGCCGGTTGGCTGGAGACGCTCGACATCAATCTGATGGGCGCGGTGCGGATGTGCCGCCAAGCCATTCCGGCGATGCGGCGTTCGGGCTGGGGCCGTATCGTCCTGTTCGCGTCGGAGGATGCGGTCCAGCCCTATGTCGATGAACTGGCCTATTGCGCCTCGAAGGCTGGTATTCTCAGTCTGGCAAAGGGTCTGTCAAAGGCCTACGGCTGCGACAATGTGCTGGTGAACACCGTCTCGCCCGCCTTCATCGCCACCCCGATGACCGACGCCATGATGAAGAAGCGCGCCGAGGAACGCGGCGAAACCTTCGAGGAGGCGATCAAGAGTTTCCTGAAGGAAGAACGCCCCGGCATGACGCTGGATCGCAGGGGCAAACCAGAAGAGGTCGCAGCGGCCGTCGCCTTCCTGTGTTCGGAGCGGGCTAGCTTCATCAACGGCGCGGGCATCCGGGTGGATTCCGGCTCGGTCGCCACGCTCGCCGGCTAGTCGCACGGCCGGACAAGAAGCCGGCGGCGGGACGATCCCGCCGCCGGTTGTCTTGTCAGGCGACGCCCATGCCGCCGGTGACGCCGAAGACTTCGCCCGTGATGTAGCTGCCTTCCTGCGAGGCCAACAGCACATAGACCGGGGCGATCTCGACAGGCTGGCCCGGACGACCCAGCGGCACCTGTTCGCCAAACTTCATCACGGCCTCCTGCGGCTGTCCGCCGGACGACTGCAGCGGCGTCCAGAAGGGGCCGGGGGCCACCACATTGGCGCGTATGCCCTTTTCGATCAGCTGCTTGGACAGGGCCTTCGTATAGGCGACGATCCCCGCCTTGGTGGTGGCGTAGTCGAGCAGGATCGCCGAGGGCTCATAGGCCTGGATCGAGGCGGTGGTGATGACCGACGCGCCCGCCGGCAGATGCGGGACGGCCGCCTGGGCGATCCAGTGCATGGCGTAGAGGTTGGTCTTCAAGGTCTTGTCGAAGTCTTCCGACGTGACCTGCGAGATGTCCTCACGATACTGTTGGCGGCCGGCGTTGATGACCAGGATGTCCAGTCCGCCCAGCTCGGACACGGCCTGTTCGACCATCTGCCGGCACCAGTTTTCATCGGTGATGTCGCCGGGCAGGTCGATGGCCTTGCGGCCTTCAGCCTCGATCAGCGCGATGACTTCGGCGGCGTCCTTACGCTCGGACGGCAGATAGGAGAGGGCCACATCGGCGCCTTCCCGAGCATAGGCGATGGCGGCCGCGCGGCCGATGCCGCTGTCCGCGCCGGTGATCAGGGCCTTGCGCCCTTTCAGCTTGCCGGAACCCTGATAGCTGTCCTCGCCATGATCGGGTTTGGGGTCCATCTCGCGCGCTTCGCCGGGCACGGGCTGCGGTTGGCGCGGGAAGGGCGGCTTTGGATATTGCTCGCGCGGATCCTGAAGGGTCAGGCGATCAGTCATGGAACGTCTCCGTTTCGGGCTGGGGGGAAGTGGTCTGCGCCTTGCCGACGGCGGTCAGAGCGGTCAGATGCGCGAGGTGGCTGAGCCCCTGCGGCATGTTGCCGAGGTAGGCGCCGGTGTTCGGATCGATCATCTCGGTCAGCATGCCCCAGCGGCCGCTGAGGGCTTCACGCAGGCCGTCGATGCGGGCGCGCGCCTTGTCCGGTTCGCCTAGCGTCGCCCAGGCTTCGGCGATCCAGAAGGAACAGGCGATGAAGCAGCCTTCCTCGGCCTGCATGCCGGAATAGCGATAGTGGAAGACGCCGGCGCCGAGATGGCGATCCAGCGCTTCGAGGGTCGCGCGCAGTCGATCCTCGCCATCGAACCGGAACCGCACCGCCAAGGCCAGGGCGGCGTCCAGCTTGTCGCTGCCCGGATACATGACGAAGGCCTGAAGGCTTTCGGACCAGCAATGGGTCTCGACCCAGTCGAAAATCCGGTCGCGCTCTCGCCGCCAGCGGTCCCGGCATGTCGTCGGCAGTTGTCCGGCGTCCGCCAATTCGACGGCGCGGGCCAGGGCCTGCCAGCAGCTGATCTTGGACATGGTGTAGTGCTGCTGTTCCTCCAACTCCCACATGCCCGCGTCCGGCTGTCGCCAGGCGTCGGCGCACTGATCCGCCAGTTCGGACAACTGCTGGGCGCTGGCGCTGTCGAGGATGTTGCCGCAGCCGACGAAGCGCGAGGCGGTCTCGAAAATGTCGCCGAATACGCCGTGTTGGGCCTGCTCTGCGGCGCGATTGCCGGTGACAACCGGACGCGAGCCTTTATAGCCCGGCATGTCCCAGTGCGTTTCCGGCGGCACGAGAGCGCCGTCCAGGCTGTAGCAGACCTTGGCGCCATGGCGCTTCAGCTGCATCAGCAGCCAGCTGAAGGCGGCCTTGGCCTCCGCCTGGGCGCCGGCCGCCAGGAAGGCCTCGATCGTATAGCCGGCGTCGCGCAGCCAGGCGTAGCGATAGTCCCAGTTCTTGTCGCCGCCCAGACGCTCGGGCAGGGACGTCGTGGCCGCCGCAGCGATGGCACCCGACGGAGAATATAACAGCAACTTCAACGCCAGGGCGCTGCGGATGAAGTCGTCGCGATACAAACCGGGACAGTTCAGGCGCGCCGCCCAGTCCCGCCATTCCTGATCCGACAGGTCGATGCGGGCGTCGATCTCTTCGATGGACGGCACGACCAGCGGCTCGTCCCGCCCGGCGACGATGGCCACCGTGCGCCGCTCGCCTGCGCCGACAACGATGGTTCCGACAATGCCCTCGTCGGACCATTCGCATGAGATGCGCGGATCGTGGACGAACAGGCCGAGCACCCGCTCGACATGGAAGACCGTGTGTTTGCCGATCTTGGAATGATACGGATTGGCTGTATCGCCCCGGCGCCCCAGACGCATGTCCAGGGCGAAGGTCATTTCGCCCTCGAGGCCATCAATACGGCGGGCCAGTTCGCACCAGGGCAAACGACCGGCCGTGCCGCTGTTCAGGCTCTCGGTCAGGCGCGCGCGGCCGGTGGCGGTGGTGAACTCCGTCTCCAGCACATTGCTGGCGGGACGATAGCGGCGGGTCGCCGTGAAGGCCTCGGTCGGCGTGATCGCAAACCGGCCGCCCTCCGGATCCAGAAGGCGGTCAAAAAGGGGCGGCGCGTCGATCGCGGGAACGCACCACCAGTCAATGCCGCCATCCAAAGCCGAAAGAGCCACCGTACGACCCTCGCCCAGAACGCCATAGTCTTCGAGGGCCACATAGCCGTTGGGGCGGAGCGTCTGCGATGAGCGCGCGGGATAGGGCGTGAAGGCCGTCTCGGTCATCGTTTGGACGATCCGACCGCAAAGCCCGCCGTCACGGCAAGGCCTGCAAGGACACCGACCGCCGCGACCTTGAGCGCCGCGATCTGGCGGCTGGATACGAAACCGATCCACGGTCTGACGACCCGTTCGGTGTCCGGGCCGTCGATCGCCGCCGGGCCTTCCTCAGGGCGGTCGAGATTGCCGAGACGCGGCAGTTGCGGCTCGCCCTGCTGCGCTGTGATCATCTTGGCGGCCTGGCGATCCGCCAGCGCCGGCGTGAACTGTTGCGCCAGCGCCATCAGCCATGTCGTGCGACCCACGAAGACCTTGCGGCTGGGCCGCTGCACGGCCGACCAGACGGCGTCTGCACACAGGCGAGGATCGAACAGGGGGTTTGGAATGACCTGCGCTCGGTCGGTCCGGTTGCGTGACCATAGAGGCTGGGGCGTATTGACGGCCGGCAGATAGACGGTGGTCAGGGTGACGTTGGAGGCTGAGGCGATCAGTTCGGCCCGAATGGCTTCGGTAAACCCGTCGACGGCCGCTTTGGCGCCGCAATAGGCGGCCTGCAGCGGGGCGGGGCGCAGCGCCAATCCTGAGGAAATCTGGATCACCGCCCCTTTGTCCGCCGGCCGCATGACCCGAAGCGCCGCGCGCGTTCCGTAGACCTGAGAAAGATAGGTCGTGTCGACGACGCGGCGGTAATCGGCGTCGGTCAGATCCTCATCGCGCCCGATAACCGTGGACATGGCGTTGTTGACCCAGACATCGATGCCGCCGAAAGCGTTCACGACATCGCGGCCCGCCTGCTCGACGAACTCCGGATCGGACACATCGCCCGCCATGCCGATCACTCTGCCGCCCGAACGCTTCAGCTGTTCAACGGCGTTGGAAAGCCGTTCAGCCTGTCTGGCGATCACCACGACCTTCCATCCGGCCCGGGCGAACCGGTCGGCGATCGCCAGACCGATGCCGGCGCTGGCGCCTGTGACGACGATGACCGGCATGGCGATCCTTCTGATTTCGATTGCGGAATGACGATCGCGGTTGCGGCCGAAGGGGAGGAGGCCCTGACAACGACACGTCCGGAGGAAGGTTGCCGCCTTTCCGGCGACCGGCGCTTAAGTCGCTAGTCAGCATTTTGATGCTGGCGCAAAGCTTCGCCCATAGAGATGGACGGGCACGAGCATGCGGGAGGGCGGCAAACACAGTGCAACGTCATTCGCCGTCGAGCGGTGCGGTGCTGCTGGACCGAGCGGCTAAGCTTCGGATAGTTTCTCTCTGCTGAAGGCGGGGTGAAACGATGCGTGCAGCTTGGATCGGGGCGGTTGCTGTGGGCATTTTGGCCGGATCAGCGCCGAACGCCCTCGCGGCGGTCTCCCAAGTTCAGGCCGCGCCCCAAGAGGCGGCCCAGGACGACGCTACAGTCGCTCTGACCTATGCGGCCGCTCAACAACGTGTTCGCTCCAACTCCAGTCTCGGTCGCGCTGCGGGCTATGGGATGCAGGCCGCCAGGGCCCAGGCGGATGTGGCTGCTGGGCTGAATCGGCCGACCGTAGCGCTCGATGCTCAGTTGATCCGTTATCGCAAGACATTCGATCTCTCGCTGGGCGACACGCTGGACCGCGCACAGGCCGAGCTCGGCGCCGCCATTCCTGGGCTCATCGCGGATTTGCCCGGTGTGCCAGGTGACGTGTTGCAGAGTGTCGGTCAGCGGCTGGAAGCGGCGCTTCCCGAAATTTTCGCCGCCTTGCCGCAAGACGTCCGATTGCAGGTCGATGACACGACCTTTCGCCCCACGGTGACGGCGCTTCAGCCGATCTATACCGGCGGCGCAATTCCAGCCTTACGACGAGCGGCGGCGGCCAATGTGGATCTGGCGCAGGCGAAGCAGCAGGAAGCGGTCAGTCTGGAGGACGTAAATCTGGCGCGGGCGTACTTTGGCCAGGTGCTGGCCGCCGAAGCGCTGAAGATCGCACGCGAGACCCGTGACGGCTTCGATCTGCATTTGCGCAACGCTCGACTGTTGGAATCGCAAGGCGTGCTCAGCCACGCCCAGACGCTTCAGGTCGAAGTCGCCCGCGATGCGGCTCAGCGGCAGGTCAACAGGGCCGAACTGGAGCACGACAACGCCGTGGCGTCCCTCGCCAGGGTCGTTGACACCAATGGCGCCGTCGTTCCAACCACGCCCCTGTTCGTAAACCGTGACCCAATCGGTCCAGCCGGCGTGTTTCTTGACCAGGCAAGCCAGACGAACGCTCGCCTTGCGCAGGCTCAAGCCGGGCGCGATCTGGCCGAGGCGGGCGCCGATCTCGCGGCGGCACGAATGAAGCCGTCCGTCTATGCATTCGGAACCTACAACCTGAACCCAGACGACGCTCTGCCGACCGAGCCGGATTGGGCGGTTGGGATCGGCGCCCGTTACACTCTGATTTCGACGGTGGATCGACGACGCATGCTGGGCGCAGCGCGCGCTCAGGCCTCGGCTGCTGCGGAGGTGGAACGACAGGCCCGAGACGACGCCCGATTGCTGGCCACGCGAGCCTATAATCAGGCGGAGTTGGCGCGTCGTCAGTTTCTGAGCATGGACAGCAGTCTGGAGGCCGCCAGCGAAAATCTTAGAGTTCAGGAGGTTGGGTTCCGTGAAGGCGAGGCCACAGCCGCCTCGGTCGTGGACGCCCGCAATCTTCTGGGGGCCGCGCGTTTGCAACGCGCAGCAGCAGCTTACGAATATGATCTCAGCCTGGCCGGCTTGCTGGCGGCGTCGGGAAGCGATCTGACCTTGAACGACTATCTGCAACGCGAAGACCGGATAAGCGCGCCATGAGCGAGACGCCTCCCATTGCCGATGCCCCGACAAACGGTGCGCCGACCATCGCGGCCAGTCGTACGTCTGCACGGCGACGTATTCTGCCTGTGATCGTGGGCGTCGGCCTCGTGCTGCTGATCGGCTTCATCATCGTGGGCCTCTTCCTCGCGGCCCGTCCTGCCAGGGATCAGGTTCAGGGCATGGTCGAGGCGGAGACCTTCACTGTTGCGACCAAGGTGCCCAGTCGCGTGGAGCGCTTCCTGGCTTCAGAGGGCGATCAGGTGAAGGCAGGTCAAAAGTTGGCTCTGATGAGCAGCCCGGAGGTTGCAGCAAAGGAGGCTCAGGCCCGGGCCCTGCTTCAGTCGAGTGAGGCCATTCAGTCGATGAGCCGCGAAGGCGCTCGCCGGGAGGATGTGCAGTCGGTCGAGTCCGTCTGGCGCGCCGCCCAGGCGACGGCTCGTTTGGCGGACCAGACTGCGCGGCGGGCGGAAAACCTGTTCGCCGAAGGCGTGATTTCCGCCCAACGCCGTGACGAAGCCGTGGCCGCTCGCGCTGCTACAGCCTCGCAGTCCGAAGCCGCCCGTCAGCAGTATCTGAAGGCGTTGGCAGGGACACGGCCGCAGGAAAAATCCGTTGCCGACGCCAATGTGCAAGGCGCGCAGGCCGCCGTCGCCGAGGTCCAAAGCCTCCAGGGTGAGACACGACTGCTTGCGCCAAACGACGGCGAGGTTGCGGAGCGTTTCGCCAGTGTCGGCGAGCTCGTGCTCACGGGCGTGCCAGTCTTCACAATCGTGGACATCGGCGACCCGTGGGTTACCTTCAGTGTGCGCGAGGATCAGTTTCGCGATCTGAAAATCGGCGCGATCGTGCGTGGCGACGTGCCCGCACTCGGCCTCGCTGACGTCGCCTTCCGGATCACCGCCATCAATCCTCAGGGCGAGTTCGCCACCTGGCGCTCAACCCGGCAGTCCAGCGGCTATGACGTGCGAAGCTTTCAGGTCAAGGCCAAGCCTGTTCGACCTGTCAGCGGCCTGAGGCCTGGCATGAGCGTGCTGTTCGATTGGTCCGCACGGTGAGACGCCTCGCGGCCGTCTTCGTATCGGCCGTTCGGGACGAGGCGCGCGTCCTGGTGACCCGACGGTGGGACGCGTTCGTCGCCTTTGGCCTGCCGCTGATCCTGCTGATGGTCATCGCGGCGATGCTGGCCCCTGGAGTGATCCGTCAGGCCCCGGTCGCCGTGGTCGATCAAGACAATTCGGCCTTCAGCCGCGCCGCAATTCGCAACATGGAGGCGAGCGCCGGTGTTCGCGTGACCCATGCTCCGGCGACGATGACGGAGGCCATGGCCTTGATGCGACGGGGCGAGATTTACAGCGTCGCTCATTTTCCAGCAGATTTTTCTGACGGGGCGTTTCGTCGGCCGGAACAGGTGACCGTGTCGTTTAATGGCGCCTTCCAGACGGTCGGCGCCTTGTCGGCCTTGGGGCAGAGCGCGGCCATCGCATCAGCGGCCGGCCAGCAGTTGCAAGAACGCGCGCGCCAGAGCGGATTGCCCGAAACCGCATTGCAACTCCCGGCTGTCCAGGTGTCGATCGTCGGCAATCCGCAGCTCAGCTTCGAGCTTTTTCTCGGCGGACTTCTGGCGCCGGGGGTCCTTCATCTGCTGGCGGCTTGTTCCGCGGTGTTGGCGGTTGGTCGGCAAATGCAGGGCGGCTCTTTCAAGCGCTTCGAGGCCGAGACGGGCGGCTTCACGACAACAGCTCTGATCGGGCGACTCATTCCGCACTTCGTGGTCTTCAGCCTGTGGGGGTTGGCCTGGATCGCTTGGCTCAGCGGCGTCCGGGGCTGGGGTGTAGCAGGCTCTCTCCCTTTGCTGATCCTTGGCATACTCGCCTTGATGGCGGTGAGCGTTGTCTTGTCGGCTTTTCTGGTCGCCGCGCTTGGCGAGGTGGATATGGCGTTCTCGGCCACCGCCATTTATTCGGGTGCGGCCATCGCCTTTTCCAACGGCACTCTCCCGCTGGACCATGGGCCGCGCTTCGCCCGGATCTGGAGCGATATACTTCCCTATACGCACTATCTACGGCTGCAGACGGGCCAGCTGGTCACGGGTGCGACTTCCGCATCGGCATGGCGAGACTTGATGATTCTGAGCGGCGTCACCGTGCTCGGTCTGATCGTTTCGGCGCTTTTCATCCGGGTACGAGCGCGTCGTGTCCCCAAGCCGGAGAATTTGAACTTTCCGCTCCCGCAACAGGGCATTATCGCCGCCTTCGCCGCGACGTTCCGGAACCTGCCGCGTGCGCGGCCGGTCAGCAGCCTGCTGATCCTGGCCGTCGTCCTTTACGCCTTTTACTATCCGGCCGCCTATGCCGGACAGGCCGCGACGGGACTGCCCATCGCCATAGCGACACCGACGCAGACAACGCTGACGCGCACTCTTGTCGAAGACCTGAATGCGTCGCGCGAGATCGAGGTCGCCGCCGTGATTTCATCCCCTGCTAAGGGCTTTGAACTGATGCGGCGCGGCGTGGTCGACGGGGTCGTCGTCCTTCCTCAGCGTTTTGAGGCCGATCTGCTCAGGGGGGCGCCGACGGGCGTGGCCATCTGGCTGAACGGCGGCTATCTGGTTCGTGTCACAGCGGTCGGCAAAGCCGTCGCCGCCGCAACAGCGCAGGTCGCCGAGGCGCAGTTGAAAGGGCTGCCTGATATCGCCCGCGCCGTCAGATTGGCGCCGACCCTGAAGCAGGTTTCCCTCTTCAACCCGACGGAGGGCTACGGCGGTTACGCCGTGCCGGCGGTCAGTCTGATCATCTTGCAGCAGACGCTATTGCTGGGAGCCGGCGTGATCACAGCCGTGCGTCGAGAAACCGGCGCACCTAGGCTGAAACGCAGCGCGCGCTTGGGTCTGTGGCTGGCGCTTACGGCGATTGGGACAGCCTCCAGCCTCTTCTATTTCGGTTTCGTGTTCTGGTTTCAGGACTATCCCCGCGCAGGCAATCTGATCGGCGTCCTACTGCTGGCGCCCATATTTTCAGCGGCGGTGGCCGCTGTGGGTCTGCTTCTGGGCGCGCTTTTCGATCGCCATGAACGGGTCTTGCAGGTTCTGGTCGGCACTTCCGCGCCCTTGTTCTTCCTGTCAGGCGCTGCGTGGCCGCATTTCATGATGCCTGAAGGTCTCGTCTGGCTCGCGCATTTTTCACCGTCCACCGCTGCCGTTCAGGCCTTTGTTCGCCTGAACGCCACGGGCGCCAGCCTTTCAGAAGTCTCAGGTTTGGCAGCCATTTTGACAGGCCTTGCCTTCGTCTATGGCGGCCTGTGGGTGGTGCGTGGCTCTCTGCGCGCCACGGCGGGGGCGCCATTGTCGCAAAGCGCAGCGGGAGAATAGAGAACAATTTAAGCGCAGGGGTGGGTTTGGCTATCGAGACGTCCACCTCAGCGTCAGGCCGATCGTGCGAGGACGCAGAGGTGTGATGGCCTGGGCGTCGGGGAGGCGGAAAGGGTCGCTGTAGGCGAAGGTGTTGGCTTCGGTGTCGAACAGATTGTCCACGAAGACCGTCGCGGTCCATGCCGACGCTTCCACGCCAAAGGCCAGTCTTCCCGTGCCGTAATCGCCCATTCGATATTGCTGGCGTCCGTCGAATGTCAGGCGCGACGCACCGACGTAGGACAGGCCGCCGTCGGCCAGCAGTTGAAGACGCTCGCCCAGCGGACGACGCCAGCTGAAGCCGACATTCGCAGAAGCCCGAGGCACCCCGGGCAAGCTCGCGTCTCGACGGGAATCAAACCGCGCGCTGGGCGAGGTGATGCGCGGGTCAGCAACAAGGCCGTTGGCGAACAGCTCAAGCGTCTCAGTGGGACGCCAGTTGGCCTCGACCTCGAAGCCCTTGTCCGCGCCGTCGCCGACGTTGACGACATAGGCCAGGCCGCTGGGCAGAAACTGGTCGCTCTGCACATTGCGCCAGCGCGCGGCGTAGACGGCGGCGCGAAGACGCGCGCGACCATCCGCCGACCGGTACTTGGCCCCCAACTCGGCGTTCCACAGGCTGTCCGGCTTGTATTGGCGCGCGGGTGAATCGGACAGGCCGCTGAAGTCCTGACCGATGACGCCGGCGGTGTTGAAGCCGCCGGCCCGGTGGCCACGACTGACGAGGGCGGACAGGTTCAGGCGATCGCTGGGCTGCCAGGCGAGGGCGATCTTGGGCGTGAAGCCGGCGGATTCACCGTGGCCGTCGAAGGATCGCGATCGGGTGAACTGTCGAACCAGGGAGGTGGTGTCATATTCCAGGGCGTAGTAGCGGGCCCCGGCGGTCAGGGTCAGGTCGTAGGGCAGATCCAGCGACGCTTCGCCATAGACGGCGGCCTCATTCAGCCGGTCGCGCCGCGCCTCGGAATAGATGGCGCGAGGCTCGGGCGTCAGGGCGGACAGGACGGGATTGGTGCGTGTGGTGTTGGACGACACCAGGCCGCCGGCCAACCAGCGCCAGCGACCGATATCGGGAGAGGCGAAGTTGGCCTCGCCGACGATCAGATGGATGTCCTTGCCTTCGTCCAGCGCGCCGATGCGCCAGCCCGATCCGAAGCGGCGAAGGGCGCTGGAGGCGTCGTAGCGGCTCTTGAAGCCGTGCTCGACGACCGAGACCGACGCGTTTAGCCGGCCCCAGGCTCCGCGTCCCTCGATGGAGGCCGAGCCCTGGTCGAAACGGTTCTGATGCGGTTCTCGAACCAGATTGGCGCGCCTCAGCGGGCCGAGGCCGCGATAGACGTAGTGGGTATCTTCGGTGACGATCGACTGGTGCACGACGCCGGCGCGCGCTGTCCAGCCGGGCGAAATCTCCAGCGCGGCGGACAGCCGGCCGCCGCGCCGCGTGCCGTCATTGACCCGCCGCAGGTTCAGTTCGACGTCGTTGATATAGCCGCTGTAGGTCTCGCCATAGAGGGCGGCGCGGATCGCGGCGCGGTCGCCGGCGATCGGCAGGTTGGCGACCAGGCCATAGTCGGAGTTCCAGCCGCCGCCGTCTGTGCGCGACCGGGTCGCCGAAAGCGAGAGGGATTCTTCGCCCATCGCCGGCGCGCGCGTGACGATGCGCACGACGCCGCCGATGGGGCCGGTGCCGTACAACGTGCCTTGCGGTCCGCGCAGCACCTCGACCCGGTCGATGTCGATCAGCTTCAGATCCGGGTCCGGGGCGGCGTATGTCACCGGCGTCAGGTCGAGGTACAGGCCGACCGTCGATTGGGTCAGGCCGGTGAAGACGCCGTCCGATATGCCGCGCAGCAGGATCTTGTTCCGGCCGGGGCCGAGGTTGGTCACCGTCATGCCGGAGACGAGGCTGTCCAGTCCCTGCATGCCCGTGACCCCAGCACGGGTGATGCGCTCGGCGCCGACCGCCGTCATGGCCGATGACGAGGACTGGATCAGTTCAGGTCGGCGTGGGGCGGTCACGACGACTTCGCTGACCTGCGCCACGTCTTCGGGCGGCGTTACGGGGGCGGCAGGGCGTGGGGCTATCGGTCGAGTGGGAGCGGGCGCTGCGCTCGATAGCCTGCTGATGATCACAGCGCCGTCTTGGCGAATGGCGTGGCGACATCCGCTGCCCGCCAGCAGTCGCGTAAGGGCCGCGTCCAGGGACATCCGGCCGCTGATTGCGGGGCTGACGCCGGCGCACGACGTCAGGCTGCCGCCCAGTGAAACGCGGGCCTGAAGGGCCAGGTCGAGCAGGGCGTCGTCCACCGACTGGCGCGGGATGTAGATGTCGAGCAGGCGCGCATCCGCCTGCGCCGGCGTGCTCAGGACCGTCGTGGCGAGCAGAAAGAGACTGGGAAGAAGGGCGGCGACGTGTGGCTTGGACAGGGCGAGGCGTTCGGGCCGCCTGCCCTCAACCGACCTCACGGGCGTTGACGCGGACTTCGCGCGTCGAGGCGTCCACGCGGACGGGAGCGAAATCCTGCAACTGCTTCAACATCACGGCCTCGTCGCCAATGCGAAGGGCGCCGGTGAACCGCAGCGCCCGAGCCGATGTCGATAGCACGACAGGCTTGTCGAGATAACGTGAAAGATCGTCCGCAACATCGGTCATCGGGCGGTTGCGATAAACGAGAACGCCTTGTCGCCAGGGCGAAGTCTGGTCCGGTGACACTTGCGACAGGGCCGGGGTCTGCTCGCCGCTCTGCGCCAGCGCCTGACCGGCGACCAGTCGGACCTTGGGTGCGTCGACGGGGGTCACGGCGACGACGCCCCGTTCGACGGCGACGGCGAAACGGTCGCCATGGTTAAGCACGTTGAAGGCGGTGCCTAGCACCTCGACCTGATGATCGCCGGCGGCGACGATGAACGGATGGGCAGGGTCGTGAGCGATGTCGAAGGCGGCCTCGCCCTCGGTCAGCGACACCGAGCGTTTGTCGCCGTCGAATCGGACGCCCAAGGTGGAATGGCGGTTCAGATATACGTGCGATCCATCCTCGAGCACGACCGTCAGGGGCGTGTCGGTCGTGGCGTAAACCTGCGAGCCCGGCGTCAGCCACAGGAACAGGCCGACGGCCAGAGTCACGCTGGCGGCGATGCCTATCGCCGCGCCCAGCCAGGGCGAAGGCGTCTTGGCGCGACGTGCACGCGCGGCGGCGAGATCGATGACCGGGGTCTCTGTTGATGCGGGCGAGGCAGGGGCGTCCAGATCGACCCACAGACGCTCGACGGCGTCATAGGCGGCGGCGTGTGTCGGCGACGCCTCCAGCCAGTCCTGGAATTCCAGCCAGGCGGATTCGGGCATCTCGTCGTCACGCAGGACGACGAACCAGTGGAGCGCCTTTTCCTCAATGTCGGTTCGTGCGGTCATCCGATCCCAGCCTGGAGGAACGCCGTGTAACGCGCCTCCTGATAGCAAGACGGCGCCGCCAAGCTTTCACCTTCAGACAAATTCCCCCAGGGCGTGAAAAGAGCCGGCATCACGGTTGAACCCTGCGGGACAGGACGCGCAGCGCGTCCATCATGTGCTTCTCGACCGAACTGCGCGAAATGCCCATTTGCACCGCGACATCGGCATAGCTGACCCCATCGAACTTGTGCAGGCGAAAGACCGTCTGGGTCTTGGCGGGCAGGGTGTCCAGGGCGGCGAGAAGGCGCGCCAGCTTCTCGCGCCCGGCCACGACCGCCTCTGCCGAAGGCGCAGCATCAAGATCTTCGGCGGCGCCTGTCTCGTGGTTCAATTGGCGCCATTGGGCGTCGCGGTTCGCCGACCGCTGCCCTGACCGCCAGCGGTCCATCAGCAGGTTGGAGGTCAGGCGAAATAGAAAGGCGCGAGGATTTTCGGGCGGCGAGTCGGGGTCGAGCGTCGAGACTTTCAGATAGATGTCCTGCAGCACGTCATCGACATCGCCCGACGCGCCGCCCAGCCGCGCGCGGCAGAACCGGGCCAGATCCTCGCGCTGCTCAAGATAGGCGGCGATCAGGGGATGCGCGGCAGGCGCGGTCAAGCGGGCGAAGTCCTCTCGTGCAGCCAAACGGGCCAAGACCTTCAATGCCGTGGCGATTTTCATGAGGCAAGGGTCGGTCGGCGGCGTCCTTGTCATGAAGACGCCGTGTCGCGGCGACGAGCAGGACCCAGATGCGCGCGTTTGCAGGACATGACGGCACGACGGCCCCGGTTCTTTCGGTCGGCTAGGGCGTCGTCGTGTTCGATCTCTGGCGCTCGGGCTTCATCCGCCGTCCCTTAAGCAGCTTCATTGACCATGAGCCGCGCGCGGACGAGATCGTCTGGCTGCCGGACTCCGGACCGCATGCCTATGTCGCGGACCCGTTCGGGATCACGCGCGACGGCGTGCTGACCGTCTTCGTCGAGGCGTTCGACTATCATGTACGCCGCGGCGAGATTCACTATCGCCAGTATGACGCCGACGACCGGCTGGTGGGGCAGGGCGTGGCCCTGTCCGAGCCCTGGCACCTGTCCTATCCGACGCTGATCGAGGACGGCGGCGAACTCTACATGCTTCCGGAAGGCTATAAGAGCGGCGGGCTGATCCTCTATCGCTGTGTCCGTTTCCCGGATCAGTGGGAGGCGGTGGCCCGTATCGGCGAGGCGGCTGCGATCGACGCGACGGTGGTCAAGCACGACGGCCGGTGGTGGATGTTCCATGCGCTTCCCGGACCGGACGACCGGGCGATGCGCGAACTCCACATCGCCTGGGCCGACAGCCTGACCGGGCCGTGGACGGCGCATCCCGGCAATCCGGTGCTGAGCGGTTTCCAGACCTCGCGGCCGGGCGGGTCGGCGGTCGTTCACGACGGCGCGCTTCATCTGCCAGTTCAGGACTGCGCTGTGACCTATGGGGCGGCGATCAATCTGTTGCGGATCGACACGCTGACCCCTGACGCGTTTTCGGCGGTGGTCGTAAAACGGTTCGAGCCTGGCCGTCTGCTGAATGGGTACGGCGACGGCTTGCACACCCTGTCCGGTCACGGCGACGTCACCTTCATCGATGTGAAGGGCATCCGCCAGTCGTCGGCGGAGCCTTGGCTGAAGGCCGGTTTCAAGGCGCGTCGCCTGCTGGGCCTGAACGGGCCGCGCGGTCGTCGCGCCACCGGCGCCGCCGTCCATCCCAAGATTTTCGAGACCGCTTCCGTTCGGAAGGAAGGCTAGACCATGCGTATCGCCGTCGTTCTGCCGCGAGGCTGCACCTTCTGTCCGGACAAGACCAACTCCATGGAGACGGTGGTGCGCACCCTGTCGGCGCACAGCCGTTTGAACCGGCTGGTGACGCTGATCGCCGACGCCGGCGGCCCGACGCCGGCGGGCGTGCAGATGGTGACGGTGCCGGCTGGACTGGGCCGCAAGGCGCGAAATGCGGCGGTGGTGGACGTTCTGAAGAAACTGTCGCCGGATATCGTGGAATACCATCAGCAGTTGAAGGCGGCGTCGGAGTTGGCGCGGCAGTTGCCGGACGCGATCCACATTCTTTATCGCCACACGCGGATCAAGCCGTCGCGCAACCTGATCGAGCGCTTCCGCTATGGCCGTCGTCTGGCGCGGTTCGACCGTCTGGTGTTCGTCAGCCGGGCGGCGGGTGAAGAGTTCGCGACGGATTATCCGCGTCTGGCCGGGCGTGTTTCGTCGGTCTGCAATCCGATCGAAAGCGACGCCTGGCGCGCATCGCCCGAGCAGCGCGAGAAGCTGATCCTGTTTGCGGGACGGGCGATGAAGGACAAGGGACTGGACCTGTTCTGTGCAGCCCTGGCCGAGACGTTGGATCGTCATCCCGACTGGCGCGGCGCACTGATGCTGGGCGACTGGGACAAGCATCAGGACTGGGCCGCGCCGCAGGCGCAGATGCTTGAGCGGTTCGGCGACCGGGTCGAAATTCACAAATCAGCATCGCTGGACGCGGTGCGGGCGATGACGCAGCGCGCCGCCATCGCGGTCACGCCGTCGCGTGTGCGCGAGGCCCTGGGGCTGGCCGCGCTGGAGGCCCATGCGGCGGGCGCGGCGCTGATCTCGTCGGGACGCGGCGGCTTGCGCGAAGCCAGCGGCGAATATGCGCTTTATGTCGACGTCGAGGAGGCCGGGTCGCTGACAAGCGCCATGATGCGTCTGGTTGAAAACCCGGATGAACGTCTGGCCCTGGCGCGTGGCGGGCAGGCCTATGTCGAGCGGGTGCATTCGCCGGCCGCGCGCGCCGCCGAGCTGGACGCCTTGCGCGAGGCCTTGGTCGAAAAGGCATTCGTCACGCCGAAGCCGACGCTGCGCCGGCGTCCTCTGTTCGGGCCGGTGGCGTCGCTGACCCGGCTTCAGGGCTAGAGTTTAGGGCTAGGCTTCAACCCTTCGGATGAGGCTGTCGTAAACGTGGGTCACCGCGTCGAACCGTACGCGTGTCGGCTGGTCGCCCAGGGGCGCGGCCTGGAAGTCGGCGTCGGTCAGGCCGGCGGCCACGGGATCGGCGATCTTGTCGGTGTTCCAGCCCAGCAGCAGGCGACCGCCCGGGCGCAGGATCGCCGCCAGAGCCTTCAAGGCGCGCTGCTGCTGGTCGGGACTGTCGACGCCATAACCCAGCACGCCATTGCAGACGACGGCGTCGAAGGTCAGGTCCGAGAACAGCCGATCCGCCTCGCAAACGTCGCCGGTGCGATGACGCCCCTCGCGGCCCCAGCGTGCGGCGGCCGGATCGATGTCGGTGGTCCAGACCTCGCCGCCCTGCGCCTCCAGCAAGGCGTAGTCGTCCAGCGTATATTCGCGGCATCCGACCCACAGGATGCGCCCGCCGTCGGCCGCCAACGCGGGGACATAGCTGTCGGCCATCACCCGTCGGTCGGGCAAGGCGCGGATTCGCGCCGCCTTGGCGGAGCGTCGCCTGCGCTCGGCGTCCTTGCCGAAGATCAGACCCCTGACGAGCGTTCCCAGACCCACGTGCTTCCCCCTCGGACCGTTCGATACGGTTGTTATCGAGGGGGCGGCGATCTGTCTCGCGCTTTTCCGTGCGTTTCCGGCCGTCGGGCTTTGATGTGGCGGAACGACCGCCTACTGACGGCGCATGATCCAGGACGTTCCTCCCCCCGCCACGCCCACCGCCTTGCCCGAGATCGTCGTCACAGCCGCGCGTCTGCCGCCGGCGGCGGCCGATGCTGCGTTCTCGGTGGTGCGGATCGATGAGACGGTGCTGTCGCGGTCGTCGCGTTTGGATGAGGCGTTGCGGTCCGTGCCGGCGGTGTCGCTGTTTCGGCGCACGAGCAGCGCGGCGGCCAATCCGACGACGCAAGGGATCTCGCTGAGGGCCATCGCGCCGTCCGGAGCAGGACGGACGCTGGTGCTGCTGGACGGCGTGCCGCTGAATGATCCCTTCGGGGGCTGGGTCATCTGGTCCCAGGCGACGCCGGAATCCCTGGAAAGCCTGGACGTCATCCGGGGGGCGGGCTCGGGCCCCTATGGCGCGGGCGCGCTGACGGGCACGATCACCCTGCGTGAACGCGGGAAAGGCGGCACGCTGGATGTGTCCGCGTCCGAGCGGGGCGGTTTGCGGGCGGCGGGGTCGGCGTCCACGCGTGTGGGGCGGGTGGCGGTGACGCTGAGTGGGTTGCGCGAAGTGAGCGACGGCTATGTGCCGGTGCGCGGGTCGGCGGCCGGAGCGGCGGACACTCCGCTTGATCTCGATAGCCGAAGTGCGGCGCTCCGGGTCGATACGGCCTTGGGACAGGCGAACCTGTCGGTGCGGGCCGCGACCTGGGAAGAGGATCGCGGATCGGGTCTGGCCGGAACGCGCGCCACCGCCAGCGGGCACAACCTGAGCGCCACGGCGGCGCAGGCGCCGACCGCGAACGGCTATGGATGGCGGCTGCAGGCGTGGCGGATCGCCAGTAATCTGGCCAACAGTTCGGCTTCGGTATCGGCCGACCGCTCGACCACGACGCCGGCCAACGATCAGTTCAAGACGCCCGCGACGGGGTGGGGGCTAAATGCAGCGCTGCGCCGCCGCATGGCGGATTTCGCGGGCGGACGACTGGAGTGGGAGTTGGGCGCCGACGCGCGTTTCAACGACGGCGAGACCAACGAACTGTTCAGTAATCCAACGGGCGCGGGCTTCACCCGCATTCGGCGTGCGGGCGGGGAGACGGCGGTGGCCGGGGCCTATGTCGATGCGTCCTGGAGCGCGGCCGACTGGCTGGTGGCCGGCGGACTGCGGGTGGATCGATGGGAGAATACCGGCGGATTCCGTCAGGAGAACACCCTGGCGACCGGCTCCGTCCTGCTGAATGAAAGCGATCCGGATCGGTCAGGCGAGGTGGTCAGCGCGCGTCTGGCCCTGCGGCGTGATCTGGGCGGCGGCTATGCGGCGCGAGCGGCGGCCTATTCCGGCTTCAGGCCCGCCACGTTGAACGAACTGCATCGGCCGTTCCGTGTCGGCAACGACATCACCGAGGCCAACGCCGCCCTGACGCCCGAGACGCTGAAGGGCGTGGAGACGGGCTTGGCCTTCGACCGCGAGGGCGTGCGTTGGGGCGGGTCGGTGTTCTGGAACCAGATCGAGGACGCCATCGTCAATGTGACCCTCGGCGCCGGGCCGGCGACCTTCCCCCGCGCCGGGTTCGTGCCGGCGGGCGGGGTGCTGCGGCAGCGCCAGAACGCGGGAACGATCGACGCCTGGGGCGTGGAACTGACGGGCGCGCTGGATCTGTCGTCCGCCGTGTCGCTGAACGCCGCTGCGTCCTGGACCGACGCCGAGATCGACGGCGGATCGTCCGCCGCGCAGCTGACCGGCCTGCGTCCCGCCCAGGCGCCGGAATGGAGCGCGACCGCTGGGTTGGATTGGCGCGCGACCGATCGACTGACCCTGGCCCTGGCGGCGCGTTATGAATCGAGCCGGGTCGACGACGACCTGAACAGCCGGGTGCTGGACGCCGCCGTGACGCTGGATGCGCGTGCGGAGTGGGCCTTCACGCCGAACGCGACCCTCTGGATGGCGGCGGACAATCTGTTCGACGAGGATGTCGAGGTGTCAGAAACGGGCACGGGCGTCGCCGGATACGGCCCGCCGAGAACGCTCAGCGTCGGTTTGCGCCTGAGCTATTGAGGGGGATGACCGGCGGTCTTTTCGACCAGGTTTTTGCGCGACGCACAGATTTCGTCCGCCTGACGGGTGAAAATGACCTTCAATGCTGTTGCGCGCGGCCGCTGGCGCGCTAAGCGCTAAGGGCGGTCGATCCACGGCCGCAGATCCCAACGACGAGCCTGTCATGTCCGAAGAATTCTACCGCATGAAGCGGTTGCCGCCCTATGTCATCGCCGAAACCAATGCGATGCGCGCGGCGGCCCGTGCGGCAGGCGAGGACGTGATCGACCTGGGGATGGGCAACCCCGACCTGCCGCCGCCGCAGCATGTGATCGACAAGCTGATCGAGGTGGCCAGGAAGCCCGACGCCCACGGCTATTCGCAGTCCAAGGGCATCCCGGGGCTGCGCCGCGCCCAGGCCAACTATTATGGTCGCCGCTTCGGCGTCGATGTGGATCCTGAGACCGAGGTAATCGTCACCATGGGCTCCAAGGAGGGCTTGGCCAGTCTGGCCACCGCCATCACCGAGCCGGGCGACGTGATCCTGGCGCCCAATCCGTCATATCCGATCCACACCTTCGGCTTCATCATCGCCGGGGCCGCGATCCGCAGCGTGCCGACCACGCCGGACGAGAAGTATTTCGAGGCGCTGGAGCGGGCCATGGCTTTCACCGTGCCGCGGCCCAAGGTGCTGGTGATGAACTATCCGTCGAACCCGACGGCGGAGACGGTCGATCTGGCCTTCTACGAACGGGTCGTGGACTTCGCCAAGGCGAACGATCTGTGGATCATCAGCGACCTGGCCTATTCGGAGCTCTATTACGACGGCAAGCCGACGGTCTCGATCCTGCAGGTGCCGGGCGCCAAGGACGTGGCGATCGAGTTCACCTCCCTGTCCAAGACCTACAGCATGGCGGGCTGGCGCATGGGGTTTGCGGTCGGCAATAAGAAGCTGATCGCGGCGATGACGCGGGTGAAATCCTACCTCGACTACGGCGCCTTCACGCCGATCCAGGCGGCGGCGTGCGCCGCGCTGAACGGGCCGCAGGACATCGTCGAGCAAAACCGCAAACTCTATCACCGCCGGCGCGATGTGCTGGTCGAGAGTTTCGGCCGTGCGGGCTGGGACATTCCCAAGCCCGCCGCCTCCATGTTCGCCTGGGCGCCCTTGCCGCCGGCGCTGAAGCATCTGGGCAGTCTGGAGTTCTCCAAGCAGTTGCTGACCCACGCCAAGGTCGCGGTGGCGGCGGGCGTCGGCTATGGCGAAAACGGCGAGGGCTTCGTGCGTATCGCCATGGTCGAGAACGAACAGCGCATCCGCCAGGCCGCGCGCAACATCAAATCCTATCTGAAATCGCAGGGCGTCAATGTGCCGCCCAGCCGGGAAGACTGACTATGCCGTCTGGACTGATCGCGCTGCTGGACGACGTCGCCGGCATCGCAAAGCTGGCGGCCGCGTCGCTGGATGACGTGGGAGCGGCGGCGGGCAAGGCCTCGACCAAGGCCGCCGGCGTGGTGGTGGACGATGCGGCGGTGACGCCGCGCTATGTCATGGGCCTGTCGCCCAGCCGCGAGCTGCCGATCATCAGCAAGATCGCGCTCGGGTCGTTTCGCAACAAGCTGATCTTCATCCTGCCGGTGGCCCTGGCGCTCAGCGCCTTCGCGCCTTGGGCCATCACCCCGATCCTGATGTGCGGCGGGACCTATCTGTGTTTCGAGGGGGCGGAAAAGCTGCTGGAGGCGACGGGGCACGGCGGGCATGAGGATGCCGCGCCGGTCGCGCGCGATGCAGCGGCGCTGGAGAAGACGACGGTGTCGGGCGCGGTGCGCACCGATTTGATCCTGTCGGCCGAGATCATGGCCATCGCCCTGGCCGATGTCGCGGCGCAGCCGATCCTGACCCAGGCCGCTGTGCTGGCTGTGGTCGGCATCGCCATGACCGTCGTCGTCTATGGCGCGGTCGGACTGATCGTGAAGATGGACGACATCGGCCTGCATCTGGCTCAACGGCCCAACGGCGGCGTGCGCGCCCTGGGGCGGGGTCTGGTCAAGGGCATGCCGATGGTAATGAGCGCCCTGTCCGTGATCGGCACGGCGGCCATGCTGTGGGTCGGCGGCGGCATTCTGCTGCACGGTTCCCATACGCTGGGGCTGCACTGGCCGGCGGTACCGGTCGAGCATCTGTCGCATGCCGTCGGCGAACTGTTCGGGCCGTTGGCAGGCGTGATGAGTTGGCTAACGACGGCGGTGGCCTCGGCCGTGATCGGGCTGATCGTCGGCGGGGTGGTGGTGCTGGTCCTGCATCAGGTCGCGCGCCTGCGGTCGAAGGAATCGCACTAGGAGCGAGCCGAGCTGTCACGCGGGCGCCATCCGCAACAGCTAGAGGCCGCACGGCTGTTGTTGGAGTTGTTCATGTCCCTGTCGCGTCACGTCGCCGCCGCGTGTCTGGCCGCCTTGTCGATCGCTGGCGCCGCCTGTGCGGGCGCGCCGGTCGCACAGCCGGCGGTTCAGGCCGCCGCGCCGCAGTCGTCGGTCGCGGCCCTGACGCCGCCCAAACTGATCGTGACCATCGTGGTCGATCAGTTCAGCGCCAACCTCTTCAACCAGTATCGCAGCCGCTACAGCGGCGGCCTGCGCCGGTTGGCCGACCAGGGGCTGGTGTCGATCAACGGCTATCAGACCCATGGTCTGACCGAGACATGCCCCGGCCACTCCACGGTTCTGACCGGCATGCATCCGGCCGAGACCGGCATTCCCGCCAACGATTGGATCGACGGCAAGACCGGCAAGGAGGTCTATTGCCTAGCCGCGCCGCAGAACCATCTGGCGCACGGGCGCGACGACACCGACAACGGGCCGGTGGGGCCGGATCAGCTGCGCGCGACGACGCTGGGCGACTGGCTGAAGGCCGTCAGTCCGGCCAGCAAGGTCATGGCGGTGTCCGGCAAGGATCGCGGGGCGATCAATCTGGCCGGTCATCAGGGGCAGGCCTTCTGGTTCACCGACGGGTTTGGACTGACCACCTATGTCGAGCCGGGTCAGACGGCCGAGGCGAAGCTGGCGCCGGTCGCGGCGTTCAACCGGGACTTCAACGCCTGGACGGCGGCGACGCCGACAGCTTGGGACTATCAGAACGCGGACTGCCGAGCGCTGGCGGGCGACTGGACCATTCGCGGCCAGACCTTCCATTCGGTGCTGCCGCCGGCGGGGCTGAAGTTCGATACGTCGCCTCTGCTGGACGAGCAGACGCTGAAGGCAGCGGAATATCTGCTGGACAGCCAGAAGCTGGGGCAGGGGGCGGCGACCGACATGCTGGGCGTCAGCCTGTCGGCCACCGACCGGATCGGCCATATGTACGGCACCCAGGGGCCGGAGATGTGCGAGCAGATGCACCGGCTGGACGCGGCGTTGGGCGCCTTCCTGGACAAGCTGGCCCAGGTTCCGGGCGGCGCGCTGGTGGTTCTGACGGCCGATCACGGCGGTTCGGACTTCGTCGAGCGGCTGCATGAGCATGGCTATCCGCAGGCGCACCGCGCCGACACCGATGCGATCAAGGACGTCAACGCCGCGCTGAAGGCGCGCTTCAACCTGGACGCCGATCCGCTGCAGTCCGGCGGAAGCGGCTGGATGGTCGCCGATGCGGATCACAGGTCGCTGCCCGATCCGTTGCGGACACAGGTGGCGGAGGCGGCGGTCGAGATGCTGCGCGCCCTACCGGACATGGCCTTCGCCGAGACGCGCGACCGGCTGCTGGCAGAGCCTCTGCCGGACAGCCGTCAGCCCGAGATGATGACGGTCCGCGAGCGGATGCGGTTGTCGACCGTCGCCGAGCGATCGCCCGACATCCAGTTCGCCTGGACCCAGAACACCACCTCGGGCGGCCGCGTGGGCTCGACCCTGGCCGGACACGGCACGCCGTGGGAATATGACCGGCGCGTGCCGCTCATCTTCTGGTGGCCAGGCGCCAAGGCCGAAGAACGGTTCCTGCCGATCCGGACCGTCGATATCGCCCCGACCCTCGCCCATGTGATCGGCGTCGCCGCGCCGCAGGTGGAGGGCCGGTGCATCAATCTGAACGGGTTTGCCGTGGCGGCTTGCGAGGCGGCGGCCAGATAAACTCCTGTTTCCGGCCGTCAACTCATGTTTCCTGAGGGGAAGGCGGCCTTACGCAACGCGGGTTTCGTTGGCAGAAGAGGGCGAAATCGCCCAGGCGGCCCCATTTTGCCGTCCGAGAGAGCCAACAGGAAACGTCATGAACCGAGCCCGTCGCGCGCGCATCGTCGCCACCCTGGGACCCGCCAGCCGTGCGCCCAGCACCGTCAAGGCGCTGGCCCAGGCGGGTGTGGACGTCTTTCGCCTGAACTTCAGCCACGGCTCGCATGAGGATCACGCCGCCGCGTTGAAAGCGGTGCGCGGCGCCGAGATGGCCTTGCAGCGTCCGCTGGGCGTACTGGCCGACCTTCAAGGGCCGAAGCTGCGTTTGGGCCGGTTCAAGGACGTCGAGATCGCGGTCAAGCCGGGCCACACCATGCGCTTCGACCTGGACCCGACGCCCGGCGACGAGACGCGGGTGCAGATGCCGCACCCCGAAATCTTCAAGGCGCTGCGCAAAGGCATGCTGCTGCTGCTGGACGACGGACGGGTGCGTCTTCGTGTCGGCGAGCGGACCGATGAGTGGGCGGATGTGACGGTCGAGAGCGGCTCGAAGCTGTCGGACCGCAAGGGCGTGGCGGTGCCGGAGGCGGTGATCCCGGTCTCGGCCCTGACGCCCAAAGACCGTGAAGACTTGGCCTTCGCCCTGCGGATGGGCGTGGACTGGGTGGCGCTCAGCTTCGTGCAGAAGCCCGAGGACATGGCCGAGCTGAAGCGGATCGTGAACGGGCAAGCGGCTTGCCTCGCCAAGATCGAAAAGCCGGCGGCCCTGGCCGATCTGGAAGCCATCCTGGACTATTGCGACGGGGTGATGGTGGCGCGCGGCGACCTGGGCGTCGAGTTGGATCCTGAGGATGTGCCGGTGGCGCAGAAACAGATCGTGCGCGCGGCCCGCAATAGGGGCGTGCCTGTGATCGTGGCCACCCAGATGCTGGAATCCATGACCAGCGCCCCGGCCCCGACCCGCGCCGAGGCGACCGATGTGGCCAATGCGGTCTATGAGGGCGCGGACGCCCTGATGCTGTCGGCCGAGACGGCGTCGGGCGACTATCCGCTGGAATCCGTCGGCATCATGAGCCGGATCATCGAGCGGGTCGAACGCGATCCGATGTGGCCCAGCCTGATGGGCGCCGAACACGCCGGCATGGATGAGCATGATGTGGACGCCCTGGTCGGGGCGGCGCGGATGGCGGCGAATGCGCCCTCGACCGGCTGTCTGGTGGTGTTCACGACCTTGGGCGGCACGGCGCGGCGGATGGCGCGCGAGCGGCCGTTGAAGCCGATCCTGGTGCTGACGCCCAATCCCAACACCGCGCGCCGGCTCGCCCTGGTATGGGGACTGGAGCCGCGTCTGGGCGAGCAGCCGGACTCGCTGGAGGCCGTGACGGACGACGCCGTCAACAGCGCGGTCAAATATGGTCTGGCCGAGCCGGGCCAGCGCATCCTGATCCTGGCGGGCACGCCGTTCGGTGCGCCGGGCGCGGCCAATCTGCTGCGACTGGCTCACGCGCCTGCGGCGACGTCGAAGGGCCGCAAGAAGAGCTAGAGAGCGATCTCGCGACGCTCCGCCGCGCTGCGCAGACCGGCGTCGAGGATGCGCATGACGGTCAGGGCCTGATCGGCGGGGACGGGCGGCGGTCCCCCGCCGAGGATCGCATTGCGCATTGCGGCGTAGAAGGCGGGATAATCGCCGCGCTCCGGAACCGGCGTGGTGCGGACGGTTTCGCCGTCGATCTGTTTCGTCAGCTCGCCGGGCGAAGGATCGACGCCCCAGTCCGCGTCGCCGGGACGCAGGCCGGCCTTTGACTGCCCTTCCTGAGCGTCCAGGCCGTGTTTGATGAAGCTGCCAGCCGTACCGTGGACGGCGTAGCGGAGGCTGGCCTCGGCGGCGAGGTGGCTCATGTTCAGGATGACCCGCAGCCGGTCGTAGCGCAGCAGAACGTGGGCGTAGTCGATGGCCGTGGCGCCGACGCGCTGGGCCTGGAGGTCGGCGTAGACGGCCAGGGGCGGGCCGAACAACTGGACGGCCTGGTCGATCAGATGCGGACCAAGGTCGGCCCAGACGCCGCCGTCGCGTTGATCCTTCCAGCGGTCGGTGACGGTCGGGCGGAAGCGATCGAAATGGCTTTCGAACACGGCGATCTCGCCGAGTTCGCCCTGGTCGATCAGGCGGCGCAGGGTCAGGAAGTCGGCGTCCCAACGGCGGTTCTGGAAGACGCTGAAAACGCCGGGCGACGACGCCGCGACGGCGGCGACGGCTTCGGCGTCGGCGAGCGTCGCCGCAAAGGGCTTGTCCACCACCACCGACTTTCCAGCCTTCAGCGCGGCGATCGACTGTTCGGCGTGCAGGGCGTCGGGGGTGGCGACGACGATCAGGCCGATGTCGTCGCGGGCGATGGCTGTGTCCAGATCGGGCAGGAGCTCGACGTCGGGCAGGTCGGCGTGGACCGCTTCAGGACGGGACGAGACGACGGCGGTCAATGTCAGGCCGGGCGTCGCCTTGATCAGGGGGGCGTGGAAGGTCTGGCCCGCCAGGCCGTAGCCGACGACGGCGACGCCGATGGGTGCATGTGAGGTCATGCCCCGATCAATAGCGGTCGGGGCGCGGGCCATCCAGCACATAGGGCACCACGCCGCGCTCGTTCTCGGGCACGTGAAGGGTGCGGTCGAGGGGCGGGAAGGCGCGCTGGGTGCAGTCGGTGCGCTCGCAGATGCGGCAGCTGACGCCGATGCGGGCGGCGGGGCCGTTCAGGTCGAGGCCGGCGGCATAGACCAGGGCGCCCGCATGTTCAACCTCGCAGCCCAGGGACAGGGCGTAGCGGCGGTCGTTGGCCAGGTAGGAGCCGCTTGGTTTGGACACGCTGCGGGCGATGGAGATGTAGCGCGAGCCGTCCGGCATCTCGGCCAGCTGCACCCCGATCCGATCGGGCGCGGCGAAGGCTTCGTGGACGTTCCACAGCGGGCAGGCGCCGCCGAAGCGGGCGAACTGGAAGCGGGTGGCGCTGTGGCGCTTGGTGATGTTGCCGGCCATGTCTACGCGGGCGAAATAGAAGGGCACGCCGCGCCAGCCGGGCCGTTGCAAGGTCGAAAGCCGGTGGCAGACCTGTTCGAAACTGACCTGGAACCGGGTGCGCAGCCGGTCGATGTCGTGCTTCTCCTCGCGCGCAGCCTCCAGAAAGGCGCGATAGGGCAACAACAGCGCGCCGGCCGCATAGTTGGCCAGACCGACGCGGGCCACGTCCCGCGCGGCGTCGGTGCGGAAGGCGGCCTGATCCAGTTCGGCCTCGATCAGGTCGCGGAAGGACAGCAGGGCCAGCTGATGCGCCAGCTGGAACGACCGCGTCGCGCCGGGCTGCCAGGCGTCGAGCGTCAGGACGCGGCTGGCGGGATCGTAGCGACGCAGGGCCTCCTGACCGGCGACATAGGCGACGCGGACGCCGTGCGCCTGGCTCAGCGCGGCCTCCAGCGCCCGCTCGATCTGGCCGTCCTGCACCAGGGTTGCCGCCAGCGCCTCGGCCGCGGTGTCCAGCGTGTCGATATAGTTGTCCCGATAATGGAAGAAGTCGCGCACCTCCTCGTAGGGCAGCAGGGCGACACTGGCGCCGTGTTCGTCCCGGCCCAGGGTGTCGTCCAGCGCCTTCACCCGTTCGTCCAGGCGGCGGAAGGTCTGGTGCAGGGCCAGAAACTGACGGGCCAGGCGCGGGGTGTTGGCGACGGCCTGTTTCAGCTCGGCGGCCGTGGGTGGCTCGGCCTCACCCATCATCGGGCCGGCGATGTCGGTGGTGGCTTCGCGCAGGTCGGCGATCAGGCGGGCGTCGCCTTCCAGATCGAACAGGCTGGCGTCCACGTGAAAGGCGCGCGTCAGGGCGATCAGGACGCGCGCGGTCGCCGGGCGCTGGTTGGTCTCAATCTGCGACAGATAGGACGGCGACAGGCCCAGCCGTTCGGCGCAGGCCTCCAGCGTCCAGCCGCGGGCCTCGCGCAGCTTGCGCAGTTTGGCGCCCAAGAAAAGCTTATCAGCCATTCGCAACTTTGCAGATCATATCGCCATCCTTTGCAAGCCCGCGCAGTTCCACACTTTTTGCAAAGTTGCGTTTGCCATTTTGCGATGAAGGCGCCACGCGTTCTTTGAACGAGAGGCGAAGATCCATCATGACTCAAGCCATCCTTGAAGAACTGGAGCGCCGTCGCGCCGCCGCCAAACTGGGCGGTGGGGAAAAGCGTATCGCCGCCCAGCACGCCAAGGGCAAGCTGACGGCGCGCGAACGCATCGACGTGCTGCTGGACGAGGGCTCCTTCGAGGAGACCGACATGTTCGTGGAGCACCGCAGCCACGACTTCGGCATGCAGGACCAGCGCATCCCCGGCGACGGGGTGGTGACGGGGCGTGGCACCATCGGCGGGCGGCTGGTCTATGTCTTCTCCAAGGATTTCACGGTGTTCGGCGGCAGCCTGTCGGGCGCCCATGCGGCCAAGATCGTTAAGCTGCAGAAGATGGCCCTGACCACCGGCGCGCCAATCATCGGCCTGTTCGATGCGGGCGGCGCGCGGATTCAGGAGGGGGTCGAGAGCCTAGCCGGTTACGCTGACATCTTCTTGCAGAACACCCTGGCCAGCGGCGTCATTCCTCAGATCAGCGTGATCATGGGGCCGTGCGCGGGCGGCGACGTCTATTCACCGGCCATCACCGACTTCATCTTCATGGTGAAGGACACGAGCTACATGTATGTGACCGGACCCGACGTGGTGAAGACGGTCACCAACGAGGTTGTCAGCCACGAGGACCTGGGCGGGGCGCGGGTCCATGCCGGCAAGTCGGGCGTGGCGGACGGGGCGTTTGAGAACGATCTTGAGGCCCTGTCGGAGGTGCGCCGCCTGATCGGCTTCCTGCCGCTGTCGAACCGCGAAAAGCCGCCGGTGCGCGAAAGCTATGACGAGCCGGAGCGTGACGAGCCGTCGCTGGACACCCTGATCCCGGCCAATCCGAACCAGCCCTATGACATGAAGGAGTTGATCCTGAAGGTGGTCGACGAGGCCGACTTCTTCGAGATCGGCGCCGACTTCGCCAGGAACATCATCTGCGGCTTCGGCAGGCTGGACGGCCAGACGGTCGGGATCGTCGCCAACCAGCCCCAGGTGCTGGCGGGCGTGCTGGACATCGATTCAAGCCGGAAGGCCGCGCGGTTCGTGCGTTTCTGCGACGCGTTCGACATTCCGCTGGTGACGCTGGTGGACGTGCCGGGCTTCATGCCGGGGACCAAGCAGGAATACGGCGCCCTGATCAAACACGGGGCCAAGCTGCTGTTCGCCTATGCCGAGGCGACGGTGCCGAAACTGACCCTGATCACGCGCAAGGCCTATGGCGGCGCCTATGACGTGATGAGCTCCAAACACCTGCGTGGCGACGTCAACTACGCCTGGCCCACCGCCGAGATCGCGGTCATGGGCGCCAAGGGGGCGGTCGAGATCATCTTCCGCAAGGAGGCCGGCGATCCCGAGGCCCTGGCCGCGCGCGAGGCCGAGTACAAGGACCGGTTCGCCAATCCGTTCGTGGCGGCGGGCCTGGGCTACATCGACGACGTCATCATGCCCCACGGCACACGGCGTCGTCTGGTGAAGGCGCTGCGGACGCTGCAGAACAAGGTCCAGGAGAACCCCTGGAAGAAGCACGACAACATTCCGCTTTGACGTCTTTGAATCCGGCTACAAAAAACAGCGATGGAAAAAATTCAAAGCACCGCGTTGTGGAAGCTTGGCGCTGACATTACGAGCTTGTTCAACTGGGACGCGGTGGGCGCTGTTCTTGTGTTTCTAACTCTTATCCAAGCGATTTCGCTATCGAACACAGGAAATAGGCGGTTTGAGACTCAACAAGCAGTTGTGATCGGTTATGTTAGATTGCAGCTTTTAAAGCTGGCTACAATTCAGAGATTGACGGCAGGATTCTTGAGAAGCGGCCTGAATGTGCAAGAGCTTCCTTCATCCCAGCTCATTGCAGATGTGTCTGTAGCCTTGAAAGGTATCGATCCGACAACCCTGCCGACCCCGGCCACGATTGACGCGGTTGAGCAGTCGATAAGTGCATTGGCGACGCTGAGAAGTCTCTACGATCCTAACGAGGAAGAGCGAGGCCTGATGGAAGCGTTACTCCCTTTTACGGCAGCCTACACAGAGTATTCGATCAAGGTCCTTGATCGGGAAATTGAGGACCGAAACCCTTCTTTGATCTCTCGATCTCTGAAGCAAATAAAGCGCGGAAAGCCGCCTCAGCGACCGGACAGTTTCCTCGGAAGCGCGATGGAAGCAGCAAAAAATCCAGAACCCTCACAGTCAAATCGCCAAGGGAATGCCTGATCGCCAGGGACGCTTCCTGACGTTGACGAAGGCATCATCGGTATAAAATGTTCTCCAAAATCCTCATCGCCAACCGGGGCGAGATCGCGGTTCGGATCATCAAGACCTGCCGCAAGATGGGTATCCAGACGGTGCAGGTCTATTCGGAGGCCGACGCCGGGTCGTTGGCGGTCGAGATGGCCGACGAGGCGGTGCTGATCGGGCCGGCGCCGGCGGCGCAGTCCTATCTGCTGGCGGACAAGATCGTCGAGGCGGTGCGCCAGACGGGGGCGCAGGCCGTGCATCCGGGCTTCGGCTTCCTGTCGGAGAACGCCGGATTTGCGCGGCGGCTGAGGGACGAGGGAATCGCCTTCATCGGTCCGAACCCCGAGGCCATCGAGGCCATGGGCGACAAGATCAGCTCCAAGAAGCTGGCGGCCGAGGCGGGGGTCTCGACCGTGCCGGGGCACATGGGTCTGATCGAGACGCCGGAGGAGGCGGTCAGGATCGCCAACGAGATCGGCTATCCGATCATGATCAAGGCCTCGGCCGGCGGCGGCGGCAAGGGCATCCGCGTGGCCCATTCGGACGCCGACATGGCCGAGGGGTTTGCGGCGGTGAAGGCCGAGGCGCTGAACGCCTTTGGCGACGACCGGGTCTTTTTGGAGAAGTTCATCGTCGATCCGCGCCACATCGAGATCCAGGTGCTGGGCGACAAGCACGGCCATGTGGTCCACCTGTTCGAGCGCGAATGCTCGATCCAGCGCCGCAACCAGAAGGTCATCGAGGAGGCGCCCTCGCCCCTGCTGGACGAGGCGACCCGCATGGCGATGGGCGCGCAGGCCGTCGCTCTGGCCCAGGCCGTGAACTATGACTCGGCCGGCACGGTCGAGTTCGTCGCCGGTCAGGACAAGAGCTTCTACTTCCTGGAGATGAACACCCGTCTTCAGGTCGAGCATCCGGTGACGGAGCTGATCACCGGCGTCGATCTGGTCGAACAGATGATCCGTTCGGCCTGGGGCGAGCAACTGGCCTTTGAGCAGAAGGACCTGAAGATCGACGGCTGGGCCATCGAGAGCCGCATCTACGCCGAGGATCCCTATCGCGGCTTCCTGCCGTCCATCGGGCGGCTGGTCCGCTACGAGCAGCCGGAAGAGGGCGATCAGGGGGACTATACGGTCAGGAACGATTCCGGCGTCCGCGAGGGCGACGAGATCAGCATGTTCTACGACCCCATGATCGCCAAACTGTGCGCCTGGGGCGAGACGCGCGAGGCGGCGGTCGAGGGCATGGCCCGCGCGCTGGAGGACACCCACCTGTCGGGCCTGGGCCACAATGTGCCCTTCCTGGCGGCGGTGATGGATCAGGACCGGTTCAAGTCGGGCAATCTGTCGACCAGCTATATCAAGGACGAGTTCCCGGACGGCTTCCACGGCCTGAAACCGACGCAGGATCAGGAGCGGATCCTGATGGCCTCGGCCCTGGCCATGCACGAGGTCATCGCCGAACAGGACGGCGATCCGTCGGATCGCACCGACTGGATTGTGATGATCGACAAGACGCCGCACGGCGTCGGCCTGTCCTACGACGAGGACGAGGAGATGATCCTGACCCTGACGGGCGGGGGCGATATCCGCCTGTCGGACATCGACTGGCGGCCGGGCCTGGCCCAGTTCAAGGCCGATCTGGACGGCGAACCCTTCACCGCTGAGGTCAAGCGTGTCGCCGACGGCTTCGACATCCGACACCGCGCGGCCAAGGCGCGGGTGCGGGTGCTGCGGCCCCATGTCGCCGAACTGTATGCGCGCCTGCCGGAGAAGGTCGCGGCCGACACCTCCAAGATGGTGCTGTCGCCGATGCCGGGTCTGGTGGTCTCGATCCCGGTGGTCGTCGGCCAAGAGGTCAAGACCGGCGAGACGGTGGCCATCATCGAGGCCATGAAGATGCAGAACATCTTGAAGGCCGAGCGCGACGGGGTGGTGAAGGCCGTCGGCGCCAATGACGGCGATCCGGTGGCGGCGGACGACGTGCTGGTGGAGTTCGGGTGATGACGGGCTTTCCCGCGCCCACGCCGCTGGAATGGCGCGAGGCGGCCCAGAAGGCGCTGAAGGATCGGCCGATCGAGTCGCTGATGCATCTCGACGCCGATCAGCTGGTGACGCGGCCGCTGTATGCGGGCGCGACGGGCGTGCAGCCGATCTTCGCCCCGCGTCCGTCCGACTCTGAAGGCCGGGCCTGGGATCTGCGGACGCTGGTGGAGGGCGACGATGCCGAGGCGGTCAACGCGGCCGTCCTGACCGATCTGGAGAACGGCGCGGCGTCGGTGGTGCTGAAGGGGCGGGTGCTGGCGGATTCCGCCCCGCTCGGCCGGGTGCTGGATGGCGTGGCGCTAGAGCTGGCGCCCGTCGCGCTGGACGCCGGGATCGAAGGGCCGGATGCGGCCAACGCCCTGGCGGTCGCCGCCAAGGGGTCTCCGCGCGCCAAGCTGAGATTCCATATGGACCCGGTCTCGGCTTTCGCAGAGGCGGGCGGGGCGCCGCGGTCGGTGGAAGAGCATCTGAGCCTGGCGGCCAATACGGCGGCGCGTCATGCGGGCGCATATCCGGACGCGACCTTCTTTCTGGCCAGCGGCCGGGTCGCGCACGAGGCGGGCGGATCGGCGGCGCAGGAGCTGGCCTTTGCGGCCTCAAGCGTCGTGGCCCATGCGAAGGCGGCGGTGGACGCGGGAATGTCGGTCGAGGCGGCCCTAAAGGGGACGGTGCTCGGCCTGTCGGTCGATGCGGAATATTTCGACAGCCTGGCCAAGGTGCGGGCCATGCGGCTGATCTGGGCCAGCCTGACGAAGGCGTTCGACGTGGAGGTTCCGGCGATTATCGAAGCGCGCTCGTCGCGGCGGATGCTGTCGGCGCGCGATCCCTGGCCCAATCTGCTGCGGCTGACGGCGGCCGGGTTCGCCGGCGCGGTCGGTGGGGCGGACGTGGTGGTGCTGGACGGCTTCACTCGCGCCTCGGGCCGATCAGACGCCTTCGCCCGGCGTCAGGCGAGGAACACCCAACTGGTCCTGATGGAGGAGGCCAATCTGGGCCGGGTCGACGATCCGGCCGCCGGCTCCTGGTATCTGGACGCCCGGACGCGCGATCTGGCCGAGGCCGGCTGGGCCGAGTTTCAGATGATCGAGGCCGAGGGCGGTCTGGTCGAAGCCCTGAAGGGCTCGGTCATCCAGCCCCGCATCGCCCGCGCGCGCGCGATCCGCGAGGCCGCGCTGACGAACGGCGCGGCGCAGATCATCGGCGTGACCAAATATGTCGATGCGGACGTGCGGCCTGCGCCGGTCGAGGCGGGCGATGAGGCGGCCGTGGCGGTCGAACGGGTCTGCGAGCCACTGACGCCGATCCGATTCGCCGCAGCCTTCGAGGAGGCGGCTCAATGAGCTTCCCCGATTTCAGCAAGATCGCCCTGAACCTCGATGCGACCGGGCAAGGGCCGGTGCGCGATCCTTGGCTGACGCCCGAGGGGCTGACGGTCCAGACCGCCTATGGTCCCGACAGCACGGACGCGCTGGATCGTCCGCATGGCCTGCCGGGGTTCGCGCCGTTCGTGCGTGGTCCTTATCCGACCATGTATGCGGGTAATCCCTGGACGATCCGGCAATACGCCGGTTTCTCGACCGCCGAGGAGTCCAACGCCTTCTATCGCCGCAACCTGGCGGCCGGTCAGAAGGGGCTGAGCATCGCCTTCGATCTGGCGACGCACCGGGGCTATGACAGCGACCACCCGCGGGTGAAGGGCGACGTCGGCATGGCGGGCGTCGCCATCGACAGCATCTATGACATGCGCACGCTGTTCGACGGGATCCCGCTGGACCAGATGTCGGTGTCCATGACGATGAACGGGGCGGTGCTGCCGATCCTGGCCCTCTATGTCGTCGCGGCGGAAGAACAGGGCGTGCCGCACGCCAAGCTGACCGGGACCATTCAGAACGACATTCTGAAGGAGTTCATGGTCCGCAATACCTACATCTATCCGCCCGAACCCTCGATGCGGATCATCGCCGATATCTTCGCCTGGACGGCGCAGGAGACGCCCAAGTTCAACTCGATCTCGATCAGCGGCTATCACATGCAGGAGGCGGGGGCCTCGGCCGATATCGAGCTGGCCTATACGCTGGCGGACGGGATCGAATATCTGCGGGCGGGCGTCGCGGCGGGCATGCCGATCGACCGGTTCGCGCCGCGGCTGAGCTTCTTCTGGGCCATCGGCATGAACTATTTCATGGAGGTGGCCAAGATGCGCGCCGGCCGCCTGCTGTGGGCCGAGGCGGTCAGGAAAGAGGGCGGGGCCGATCCCAAGTCGCTGTCCCTGCGCGCCCACTGCCAGACGTCGGGGTGGAGCCTCGCCGCACAGGACGTGTTCAACAATGTGCCGCGCACCATGGTCGAGGCCATGGCGGCGGCGGGCGGCCAGACGCAAAGCCTGCACACCAATGCGCTGGACGAGGCCTTGGCCCTGCCCACCGACTTCTCGGCCCGGATCGCGCGCAACACCCAGATCCTGTTGCAGCAGGAGACGGGGCTGACGCGGGTCATCGATCCCTGGGGCGGCAGTTTCTATGTCGAACGGCTGACGCACGAACTGGCCGAGCGCGCCCGCGCCCATATGGCCGAGGTCGAGGCCCTGGGCGGAATGGCCAAGGCGATCGAAGCCGGCATTCCCAAGCTGCGGATCGAGGAATCCGCCGCCAAGACTCAGGCGCGGATCGACACCGGCCAGCAGACGGTGGTCGGGGTGAACAAATATCTGAACCCCGTCGTCGACGACATTCCGATGCTGAAGGTGGATAATGCGGCGGTGCTGGCCGCCCAGATCGACAAGCTGAAGCGCCTGCGCGCCGAGCGGGATCAGGCGGCGACCGATGCGGCGCTGAACGCCCTGACCGAGGGGGCGCGCGGGAACGCCAACCTGCTGGAGCTGGCGGTTCAGGCCGCCCGCGCCAAGGCGACGGTGGGCGAAATCTCCGATGCGCTGGAGGCCGCCTTCGGCCGCCACGTCGCGACGGTCCAGACCGTGTCGGGCGTATACGCCAAGGAGGCAGGGACCGACGCCCGCTTCGCCCGCGCCCGCGAGATGGTCGCGACCTTCGTCGAGAACGACGGCGGGCCGCCGCGCATCCTGATCGCCAAACTGGGCCAGGACGGACACGACCGGGGCCAGAAGGTCGTCGCGACCGGATACGGCGATCTGGGCTTCGACGTCACCGCCGGCAGCCTGTTCCAGACGCCGTCAGAGGCTGCTCAGGAAGCCGTCGAGAAGGGCGTTCACGCAGTCGGCGCATCGTCGCTGGCGGCCGGCCACCTGACGCTGGTGCCCGAGCTGAAGGCCGAGCTGGAGAAACTGGGCCGGCCCGACATCATGATCGTGGTCGGCGGGGTGATCCCGCCGTCTGACGTCCAACCCCTGCTGGACATGGGCGCGGCCGCCGTCTATCCGCCCGGTTCTGCCATCGCCGATACGGCGGTCGACCTGATCGAGAAGCTGAACCAGCGTCTGGGTTACGCCCAGCCCGCCCCCGACGAGGACAAGTCATGATCGGCGCCCTGAACCACGTCGGCGTCGCCACGCCATCCATCGCCGACTCGATCAAACTGTATCGCGATATCCTCGGCGCGACGAAGATCGGCGAACCGTTCGACCTGCCGGCGCAGGGGGTGAAGGTCTGTTTCGTCGATACACCGACGGCTCAGATCGAGCTGATCGAACCCTATGACGACACCAGTCCCATCGTCGGCTTTCTGGCCAAGAATCCAAAGGGCGGCCAGCACCATGTCTGTTTCGAGGTCGCCGACATCCACGCCGCCGTCGCCGAGATGCGCGGCAAGGGGGTGACGATCCTGGGCACGGGCGAGCCGCGCATTGGGGCGCACGGGACGCCGGTCGTCTTCCTGCATCCGCGCGACATGGGCGGCGTGTTGATCGAGCTGATGGAGACGCCGAAAGCGGGGCATTAAGCGGAGCCTTTGGTCAGGTTGGGCCGTTGAAGGCGAAACCAGAGGACATGACATGATGTCGCACCGCCTGACCGCCTTCGTCGCCATCGCCGCCCTGACCGGCGCCGCAGCCTGCTCTCGCACCGAGCCGGAACAGCCCGCCGCACCGGTCGAGCCAGCGGCCGCGCCTGCCTCCGATGCGCCGTCGGTCGGCTATGCCTGTGAAAGCGGCGCGACGCTTCAGGTCCAGTATGTCGACAGCGAAAACGTCAGGCTGACCCATCAGAACCAGACCTACGCCCTGCGTTCGGTGCAGGCCGCCAGCGGCGCGCGCTATGTCGGCGGCGGGGTGGAATGGTGGACGGCGACGCGCGATGGGCAGGAGAGCGGCACGCTGAGTCGACTGGGTCCGGACGGCACGACCGGCGTCGCGGTGCTGGAGCGCTGCTCGCGGCCTATCCCCGGGGCTGATGCGATGCCCGGACCGTTGCCGACGCCGGGTCAGACGCCGACCGAGGCGGCCGGCGGGGTCTTGCCCGCTGCGCTGCCCTGCAAGGGGCCGCAACTGACGCTGGCGGCGGGCGACGGGGATGCGGGCGCCGGAAATCGGGTCACCAACTTCAGTCTTCAGAATATCGGGACCCAGGCCTGCAGCCTGACCGGCTATCCGACAGTGACCTTGCAGGACGCGCGGGGACGCACTCTGTCGACCATTCGCGCCGAACAGAGCCCAGGCAGCTATTTCCGCCAAGGCCAGGCCCCGACGCCGGTCGAGCTGGCGCCCAGGGCCAAGGCCTATTTCGAAATGGCCTGGAGCGTCGTGCCCAACGAAGCCATGCAAAAGACCTGTCCCGATGCGGCCACGATAAAGGTCACCGCGCCCAGCGATACCGCGGCCGTCAGCCTGCCGTTCTCGTTCAGCCCCTGCGGCGGTCGCATTCGCGTCAGTCCGATCCGAGCCGAGGCCAACCCGTCTGCGGCGACCTGAGGCGGGTGGAAACCGATCGAAAATCGGCGTAGGTCGCGGCCCATGACCCAGAGCTTCTACGACCGCGTCGCCGGCGAACTGTCCGAGATCGACGCCCAAGGCCTGACCAAGCCCGAACGCATCATCGCCTCGCGCCAAGGACCAGTCATCCAGGTCGCCGGACGCGACGTGCTGAACTTTTGCGCCAACAACTATCTGGGCCTTGCCGGCGACGACCGCGTGACCCAGGCCGGTATGGCGGCGCAAGCGAAGTGGGGCGCGGGCACCGCGTCCGTGCGCTTCATCTGCGGCACGCTGGAGATCCACAAGGAACTGGAAGCGGCCATCGCCGCCTATCTCGGTTTCGAGGACGCCATCCTGTTCGCCGCGGCCTTCGACGCCAACGGCGGTTTGTTCGAGCCCCTGCTGGGCGAGAACGACGCCATCGTCTCCGACAGCCTGAATCACGCCTCGATCATCGACGGGGTTCGGCTGTGCAAGGCCAAACGCTATCGCTTCGCCAACTCCGACATGGACGAGCTGGAGAGCCGGCTGAAGGAGGCTCGCGCGGCCGGCGCCCGCGACATCATCATCGCCACAGACGGCGCCTTCTCGATGGACGGCTATATCGCCAAGCTGGACGAGATCCGGGCGCTGGCCGACAAATACGACGCCCTGATCATGGTGGACGACTGCCACGCGACCGGCTTCCTGGGCCCGCAAGGCAAGGGCTCGTTCGCCCATCACGGCGTCGAGGTCGACTTCGTCACCGGCACCTTCGGCAAGGCCCTGGGCGGCGCCATGGGCGGATTCATCTGCGCGAAGAAATCGGTGGTTGAACTGCTGAAGCAGCGGGCGCGGCCCTATCTGTTCTCCAACGCCCTGGCGCCAGCGGTCTGTGGCTCCAGCCTGGAAGCCATCCGTATCGCGCAAGGGTCGGAGGGCGATGCGTTGCGCACCCGTCTGTCGGCCAACGCCCATCGCTATCGCGGAGCCATGTCGGACGCAGGCTTCACCCTGCTGGACGGCGAACATCCGATCATCCCGGTCATGCTGGGCGACGCCAAGCTGGCGCAGGATTTCGCGGCGCGGGCGCTGGAACTGGGCGTCTATGTGATCGGGTTCAGCTTCCCAGTGGTCCCGCGTGGCCAGGCTCGCATCCGCACACAGATGTCGGCGGCCCATACCTTCGACCAGATCGACCGCACGGTCGAAGTGTTCATCCAGGCGGGCCGGGAGCTGGGCGTCATTTAGCCCTTTTCGCCCGCCATCGACGAAGACCAGGCGGCGAGGAGGCGTGGGGCCTCAGCCGCAGGTTTCGGGATGAACCCGGAGCCAAGATTTCAGGGAGTTGAGACTATGACCGACACGATGAAGGCCCTGGCCAAGACCGCGCCCGGCGTCGGCCTGGAACTGATCGACGCGCCGATCCCCGAGGCGGGACCGGAAGACGTGCTGATCCGGGTGCATCGCACGGCGGTCTGCGGCACGGACATCCACATCTGGAACTGGGACGAATGGTCCCAGAAGAACGTCCCGACCCCGATGATCACCGGCCACGAGTTCGCCGGCGAGATCGTCGCCATCGGCAAGGACGTCGATCGCCCGCTGAAGATCGGCCAGCGCGTCTCGGCCGAGGGCCACGTCATCGACCTGAACTCGGAAGCCGCCCGCGCCGGACATTTCCACCTGGACCCCAAGACGCGCGGCATTGGCGTGAACCGCCAGGGCGCCTTCGCCGAGTTCGTGGTGGCGCCGGCCTTCAACGTGATCGAACTGCCGGACGACGTGCCCTATGAGATCGGCTCGATTCTGGATCCGTTCGGCAATGCGGTGCATACGGCGCAGCAGTTCGACCTGCTGGGCGAGGACGTGCTGGTCACCGGCGCCGGCCCCATCGGCATGATGGCCGCGGCCGTGGCGCGTCATGCGGGCGCGCGCACCGTGGTCCTGACTGACATCAACGACTTCCGTCTGGAGCTGGCGCAGAAGGTGGCGCCGGGCGTGCGGACCGTGAATACGACCAAGGAAGACATCCATGATGTCATGAAGGAGCTGGGCCTGAAGGTCGGCTTCGACGTGGCGCTGGAGATGTCGGGTTCGCCCATCGCCTTCAAACAGTGCGTCGATACTCTGATCATGGGCGGCGGCATGGCGCTGCTGGGCATTCCCGGTAAGCCGATGGAGACCGACTGGGGCGCGATCATCCTGAAGGCCCTGACGATCAAGGGCGTTTATGGCCGCGAGATGTTCACCACCTGGCGCAAGATGCTGGGCCTGCTGAAAGCCGGCCTGGACCTCAGCCCGCTGATCACCCACCGCTTGGGCTACGCCGACTACCGCGAAGGCTTCGAAGCCATGAAGTCGGGACAGTCGGGCAAGGTCGTGCTGGACTGGGACAAGGCCGCCTGAGAGACGCCGCTGATCAGACAGCCAGCAGCTGTTTGATCAGCGCCTTTTCGAACCCCTTGGTCTCCGAACCCGGCAAGGCCTTGCCGATTTCGCCGCTTTCGAACAGGGCGAAGACCTTTGGGTGGACGTAGGAGGCGCGACAGACGGTGGGGGTGTTGCCCAAGAGGCCGGCAACCGCCTTCACGCAGACGGTGATCTTTCGCTTGGCGTCGGTGGGCGAGGTCGGAGCCTCGGTGTCGCGCAGCGCCCGCGCCGCCGAGACGGTGCCGGCCCAGGTGCGGAAGTCCTTGGCCGAGAATTGCTCGCCCATCGCCTCGCGGATGTAGGCATTCACGTCATCTGAATCGACCGGGCAGAGCGTGCCGTCGGCCGCGCGGTATTTGAACAGTTGCTGGCCGGGCAGGCCTTCGAGCTGCCGCACGACCTTGGCTAGGCGCCGGTCCTTGACGCTGACGCTGTGATCCTTGCCGCTCTTGCCGCGAAACTCGAACGTCAGGGCCGCGCCGTCCACATCGATGTGGCGTTTGTGCAGGGTCGTCAGGCCGTAACTGCGGTTCTGTTTGGCGTAGATGGAGTTGCCAACCCGGATTAGGGTGATCTCCAGCAGGCGCACGGCGGTGGCCAGCACCTTGTCGCGACAGACGCCGCGAAGGGCCAGGTCATGTTCGACCTTGTCGCGCAGTTTCGGCAGGTTGCGCGAGAAGGCGGGCAGCTTGTCGAACTTGTTCTCGGAGCGGGCCGTGCTCCAGTCGTTGTGATAGCGGTATTGTTTGCGGCCCTTCGCGTCCCGGCCGGTGGCCTGGATATGGCCGTTGGCCTTGGGACAGATCCAGACGTCGGTCCAGGCGGGCGGAATGGCCAGGGCGCGGATGCGGGCCAAGGTCTTGGCGTCCGTGACGGTTTTGCCCTTCGCGTCGCGATACGACCAGCCCTTGCCAGCGCGGCGGCGGGTCAGGCCCGCGAACTCGTCGCTGCAATAGCTGAGGCCTTGGGGAACTTCGGCGGCGATGTCGAAGGCGTGCGATCCGTCGGCCATCAGCCGTTCGCCTTTTCGAGGCGGTCATGCAGCCGTTTGATCCAGCGCTCGGCCGGGTCGCCGCCCCACAGCAGCCAGGCGATATAGCCGGCCGAAGGATCGGTGCGGCTGGCCCAGCCCTTGCCGTCCTTGTCCACGGTGTGGCGGGCGAAGTAGCTGTAGATATCCTTGATGTCCTTGTCCGAGACGGGCTTTTGATCCGCCAACTGATGGGCGCGGCGTACGCCGACCTCGGTGCCGCCCTGGTCGTGCTTATCGCGCAGGTCGAGACCGCGTTTGGCCTGGGTCGCGACCCCCTTGGGCGGCTTGCGTTGCGCGTCGGTGAGGGTGGTTTTGGCGGCCATCGCATCTTTCCGTACAAGGACTTGGGCCGAACGCCGTGTCTGGCGCGCGAGTTCCGCTTGACCGGGCGGGCCGGGCGCGAGACGAGGCGGCATGAACTATCGCCACAGCTTTCACGCTGGAAACTTCGCCGACCTGGTCAAGCACGCCCTGGTGTTTTGGCTGGTGAAGGCGCGGCAGGCGTCGGGGCCGCTGACGGTGTTCGACACCCATGCGGGGGCAGGGCTTTACGATCTGTCGGGGGATGGCGCGCGGTCGAAGGAGGCCGAGGCCGGCGTGGCGCGGCTGATGACCTCCGATGGTCGGACGCCGCTGATGGATGTGCTGGCGGCCGAGGTCGCGGCACTGAACCCTGAGGGCGGGGCGCGGTTCTATCCGGGGTCGCCATTGCTGATCGCGGACGCGCTGACGCCCGGCGGTCGCTATGTCGGGTTCGAGCTGAACCCGCCGGTTCGAGCCATGCTGGCCGAGGCGCTGACGGGGCGCGCGAACGCCCAGGCGCGCGAGGGCGACGGCTATGCAGCGGTAGTGGCGGAGGCGGCGAAGGTGCGCGGGCCGCTGGTGCTGATCGACCCGCCGTTCGAAAAGCCCGACGACTATATCCGCTCCGCCGAGACCGCGATTTCGGTGGTGAGGCGCGATCCGACGGCGACGGTCGCGATCTGGACGCCGCTGAAGGATCTGGAGACCTTCGACGGCTTTATCCGGCGGCTGCACGGCAAGGCGGGGCCGACCCTGGTCGCCGAGGCACGGCTGAGGCCGCTGACCAATCCGATGAAGATGAACGGCTGCGCCATGGTGGTGGTCAATCCGCCGGCGGGCGCGGAAGCGGCCGCGAACGAGATCTGCGGCTGGGTCGCGGGGGCGCTGGGCGAAGCGGGCGGACGGGCCGAGGTCTGGACCTTCTGACGCTAGTCACTAGGTTGGGTGCATGACGCGCATCGCCATTCTGGAAACCGGACGCCCGCCGGAGCATCTGAAGGACGATTTCGACGACTATCCGGCGCGGTTTCGGGCCTTGCTGGGCGAGGGCGTGCCGACGACGCGGTTCGACGTGCAGTCGGGGCAGCTGCCCGAGGATCCGTCGGTCTTCCAAGGGGCCATCGTCACGGGGTCGGCGGCGGGGGTCTATGACGACCTGCCTTGGATCCCGAAGTTGATCGACTGGCTGAGGGCGGCGCGGGGGCGGACGCGGCTGGTCGGCATCTGTTTCGGCCATCAGGCGCTGGCTCATGCGTTCGGCGGGGTGGTCGAGAAGTCGCACAAGGGCTGGGGCGTGGGGCTGCATCGCTATGACGTGCGCGAGGATGCGCCGTGGATGCATCCGCGTGCGCGGACGATCGCCATTCCTGTGTCGCACCAGGACCAGGTGGTCGCGGTGTCGGACGACGCGCGCGTGATCGCGTCCAGCGGGTTCACCCCCTACGCCGGTCTGGCCTGGGGCGACGATGCGATCTCGTTCCAGTGCCATCCGGAGTTTCAGCCGGACTATGCGGCGGCCCTGATCGAGGGACGGCGCGGGGCGCGCATTCCGCATGATGTGGCGGATCAGGCGATCGACAGTCTGAAGCGGCCCAACGACCGGGCGGTGCTGACCGCCTGGATCCGCGCCTTCTTGCTGCTGACCCCGCCGCCAGTCGAGGATGACGGCAGCGGGATTTAAAGGCCCAGCAGCCGGATCAGCGCCAGCGCCAGCACTACAAGGGCGCCCAGCGACAGGACGACGGCGGCGACGACGCGGCCACCGGCGCGGGCGACAGCACGGATGTCGGTTTGGAGACCCAGGGCGGCCATGGCGACCACGGTCAGCAGGCCCGAGGCGGCGGCCATGGGCGCGAGCGCGGCCTGCGGGATCAGGTCAAACGAGCGCAGGCCGATCATGACCAGAAAGCCGATGATGAACCAAGGGAGCAGTCCCGACAGGCCGGGCTTTGCGGCGCCGGGCGCGCGGTCGCGGAAGATCAGCGACAGGGCGAGTATGACGGGGCCGAGCATCAGCACCCGCACCAGCTTGACCACCGTGCCGGTTTGCGTGGCGACGGCGCCGAAGGGGGCGGCGGCGGCCAGAACCTGCGGCACCGCATAGACGGTCAGACCGGACAGGGCGCCGTATTGCAGGCCGTTCAGATGGATTAGCCCGCCCAGCAGGGGCAGGGCCACGACCACGATCACGCCAAGCACGGCGGTGAAGGCGATGGAGGCGGCGACCTCTTTTCCGTCGGCGTCGATGACGGGGGCGACGGCGGCGATGGCCGAGTTGCCGCAGATGGCGTTGCCGCAGGCGACCAGCAGGGCCATGCGTGGGTTCAGGCTCAGGGCGCGGCCGACGCCGAAACCGACGACGATGGCGAGCGCGACCAGGACGAAGATGCCCAGGACGAAGCCGACGCCCAGCGACGACAAGGTGGCGGCGCTGACCGAGGCGCCGAGCAGCACCACCGCGACCTCCAGCAGGGTCTTGGCCGAGAAGTCGATCCCGGCCTTGAACCGCGTATCGGGCGTCCAGGCGGTGCGGACGGCGGCGCCCAGCAGGATGGCCAGCACCAGCGGCTCCAGCCAGACATGGCCGATCACGTCGCGCTCGATGCTGGTCAGGCCGATGGCCGCCAGCGTCACCAGCAGGCACAGCATGACGCCCGGCCGGATCGTGCGCCCGAACGCCGTCGCTGACGCCATGGACGGTGTGTGCGCGGACGCGGGAAGGGCGGCGGACTTCATCGTCAAGCGTGATGCGCCAACCCTCGACGGCCGTCCAACGGATAGTTATGCTCGTTTCAATCCGATTTGGAGATTAATCGTGACCCTGGAACGCCTGCGGATTTTCGTCGCCGTCGCCGAGCGTGACCACGTGACGGCCGCGGCGCGGGCGCTGAACCTGACACAGTCGGCCGTGTCGAACGCCATCGCCGCTCTGGAGGTCGAGCACGATGTGCGGCTTTTCGATCGGGTCGGGCGGGGCGTCGTGCTGAACGAAACCGGTCGCGCCTTCCTGCCCGAAGCCAGGGCGGTGCTGGCGCGGGCGGCGGCGGCGGAGGCGGCGCTGGCGGACATGAGCGCCCTGCGGCGCGGGCGTCTGGCGGTATTCGCCAGCCAGACCATCGCCAGCTACTGGCTGCCGCGCCGGCTGGTGGATTTCCACACGGCTTATCCCGGCGTCGAACTGGCCGTCGAGATCGGTAACACGCGCGAGGCGGCGCAGGCGGTGCTGAGCGGCGCCGCCGAGATCGGCCTGGTCGAGGGGGCCGTGGAGGAGCCGGCCCTGTCGCAGGTTCAGGTGGGGTCGGATCGGCTGGCCGTGCTGGTGACGCCGGACCATCCGTGGGCGACGCGACGTGGGCTGGAGGCGAAGGATCTGGCGGGCCAGCCGTGGGTGTTGCGGGAGGTCGGGTCAGGGACGCGGTCGACGCTGGAGGCGGCGGTGCGGGACATGGGGGTCGATCCCGCGACCCTGTCGGTGTCGATGACCCTGCCGTCGAACGAAGCCGTGCTGGCGGCGGCCGAGGCCGGGGCGGGAGCCACGGCCCTGTCGGAAAGCGTGGCCTATGCGTCGGTGGCGGCCGGGCGGCTGGTGACGGCGCCCTTCACCCTGCCGGAGCGGCCGTTCCGCCTGTTACGACACCGGGAACGGTATCGCAGCCGGGCCGGCGACGTGTTCGTCGAGGCGATGGGCTAGGGCCACTTCACCACCGGCGGCATGGACGACAGGATCGAGTCGACGTTCCCGCCGGTCTTCAGGCCGAACATGGTGCCGCGGTCGTAGAGCAGGTTGAACTCGACGTAGCGGCCCCGGCGGATCAGCTGTTCCTCACGTTCCTCGGCCGTCCAGGGCTCGGCCATGCGGCCGGCGACGATGCGGGGATAGACGTCCAGGAAGGCTAGGCCGATGTCGCGGGTGAAGGCGAAGTCGCGGTCATAGTCGCCGCTGTCGTGATGGTCGTAGAAGACGCCGCCGGTGCCGCGCGGCTCCTTGCGATGGGGCAGGTAGAAATACTCGTCGCACCAGGCCTTATATTTGGCGTGCCAGGTCGGGTCGTGGGCGTCGCAGGCGGCCTGCATGGCGGCGTGGAAGGCGACGGTGTCGGGGTGATCCTGACGACGATCCGTCATCAGCACGGGCGTCAGGTCGCCGCCGCCGCCGAACCAGCTCTTGGTCGTGGCGATGAAGCGGGTGTTCATATGAACGGCCGGAATGCGTGGGCTGACGGGGTGGCAGATCAGGCTGATTCCCGTCGCGAAGAAGCGCGGATCGACATCGGCGCCGGGCACGGTCTTGGCGTAATCGGCGGGAAAGGCGCCATGCACGGTCGAGACGTGGACGCCGACCTTTTCGAACAGGCGGCCGTGCATCATGCCCATGACGCCCCCGCCGCCCTCTGGTCGTTCCCATGCGGTTCTGACGAAGCGTCCGGGTTCGCCGGGGAACAGGTCGGCGGGGGCTGCATCCTCCAGCGCCTCGAAGGCCGCATGGATGCGGTCGCGCAGATGTTCGAACCAGGCGCGGGTCTCGACCTTCTTCAGGTCGAGCGGATCGGAAAAGACGGCGTCGCTCATGGCGCGCTTGAACCACGTCGCGGCGGCGGCGTCATCCGGACAGGTTGTCATAAGCAGAATCGCAGGTGCTAATGGCCGCCTGCCGTTTTCAGGAAGCCCGCCCATGATCCGCCGTCTCGTCTCTGTCGCCGTCGCCTCGCTCGCGCTGGGAGGGGCGGTCCAGGCCCAGGACGCCGATGAGGCGCGAGTGATGGAGATTTTGAAGACCACGCCGCTGATCGACGGGCACAACGACCTGCCGTGGGCGCTGCGACAGCAGTACGGAAATGACGTTTACGCCGTTGATCTGACGAAGAATCTTGCGGCGTCGACCAAATTGCATACCGACATCGCGCGCCTGCGGGCCGGCGGTGTCGGAGGGCAGTTCTGGTCCGTCTATGTGCCCGCCAGCCTGACGCCGCTGGAGGCGGTCGAGGAAACCTTTGAGCAGATCGATACGGCCAAACGCATCATCGCCGCCCATCCCGACACCTTTGGCCTGGCGACCACGGCGGACGAGGTGGATGCGGTGTTCAAGTCGGGTCGGATCGCCAGCCTGATCGGGATGGAGGGCGGCTATTCGATCGACGATTCCCTGGCCCTGCTGCGTGAATTCTACCGCGCCGGCGCGCGCTACATGACGCTGACCCACTCCAAGACCACGACCTGGGCCGACAGCGCGACGGACGCGCCGAAATGGGGCGGGCTCAGCCCGTTCGGGGAAGCGGTGGTCAAGGAGATGAACCGGCTGGGCATGATGGTCGACCTCAGCCATGTCTCCGAGGAGACGATGCTGGACGCGATGCGCGTGTCCGATGCGCCGGTGATCTTCTCCCATTCGTCGGCGCGGGCGGTCACGGGTCATCCGCGCAATGTGCCGGATCGGGTGCTGCGGATGATGCCCCAGGACGGCGGCATCGTGATGATCAACCTGGCCCCCGGCTTCGTGTCCGAGGCGGTGCGGGCCTGGAACGGGGCCAAGGCGGGTGAGGAGGCGCGGCTGAAGACCCTGAACCCCGGCGATCCTGGCGCGGTCGAGGCCGGGTTGACCGCCTGGACCGCCGCCAATCCGACGCCCCAGGCGACCCTGGCCGACGTGGTGGCGCATATTCAGCACGTGCGCGAGGTTGCGGGCATCGACCATGTCGGCCTGGGCGCCGACTTCGACGGCATCGGCAGCCTGCCGGAAGGCATGGGCGGGGTGGACGCCTATCCGCGAATCCTGGCGGCCCTGATGGCGGCGGGCTGGACCGAGGCCGACATCCGCAAGATCGCCGGGGAGAACCTGCTGCGGGTCATGCGGGCGGTCGAGGCCGTCGCGGCGTCAAAGGCCGGCGAGCGTCCGTCGATGGCGAGGCTGGAGCCCGCTTCGGCTCAGAACTGACCGACCCCGCCCGTCTGGCGCAGGCCTTCCCAAAGGGCGATGCCGGCGGTGACCGACAGGTTCAGCGAGCGGGCGTCGGGTCGCAGCGGTACGACGACACGCGCGTCGGCGGCGGCATGGACATAGTCGGGGGCGCCGGCGCTTTCCTTGCCGAACAGCAGGGTGTCGTGAGGCTGGAAGACGAAATCGGGCAGGGGGGTCGCGCCCTTGGTCGTAAGCAGCACCAGACGTCCGGCCGGACGATCCGCCTGGAAGGCCTCCCAATCGGCGTGGCGGGTCATGTGGGACAGTGGGCCGTAGTCGAGGGCCGCGCGCTTCATAGCGCGGTCGTCGAAACGGAAGCCCGTTGGCTCGATCACATGCAAATCGACGCCGAAACAGGCCGACAATCGGATGCAGGCTCCGACGTTCTGAGGAATGTCCGGTTGAAAAAGGGCGAGACGCATTCTAAGGCCTGACATACGCGCGGCGAGGGGGTTTGTCGCGGTCTGTTTGCGAGCGTTTCGCAAGAAACGTCAGCAGCTTGCGTCCAACGTGGCGCAAGTCACGGGCCGTCGGGGATTCCCGGCGTCTTTTGTTGGTTCGTGCCGTGGCTGGGGACGCCCTTGGGGGTCTTCTGCGGCGTTCGAGAGGTGGAAACGTGGCCGAATCGGTCGTGCATACGGAAGACGGTCACAGCCCTGAGGGCGGTGATCCCAATCGTCGGGACTTTATCTACATCGCGGCGGGCGCCGCAGCGGTCGGCGCGGGCGCCATGATCGCCTGGCCGCTGATCAACCAGATGAATCCGGCGGCCGATACGCTGGCGCTGGCGTCGATCGAGTTCGACCTGACCAAGGTTCAGGAAGGCCAGCAGGTCGTCATCAAATGGCAGGGCAAGCCGGTGTTCGTGCGCTATCGCACCCCGGCCGAGCTGCAGAAGGTCATCGCGGACGATCACGCCCCGGACCTGAAACAGCCCCAGACCGACGCCGAGCGCACCAAGCCGGGTCACGAGAAATATCTGGTCGTCATCGGTTCGTGCACGCACCTGGGTTGCGTGCCGACCTTCGGCGCGGGCGATTACGGCGGCTGGTTCTGCCCCTGCCACGGCTCGCACTACGACGCCTCCGGCCGCATTCGTAAGGGGCCGGCGCCCCTGAACCTAGTGGTGCCGGAATACGACTATCTGTCCGACACCCGCGTCAAGATCGGCTGAGGACCAAGGGGGAATCATGAGCGATCACGAGAGCACCTACGTCCCGAAGACGGGCGTCGAGAAGTGGCTGGACACCCGGCTGCCGATCATCCGTTTCGGCGCGGACTACATGTCCCTGCCGACGCCGCGGAACCTGAACTACTGGTGGACCTTCGGCGGCATCCTGGCCCTGTGCCTGATGACGCAGATCGTCACCGGCATCGTCCTGGCCATGCACTATACGCCGAACGTCGACCTGGCCTTCGCCTCGGTCGAGCGCATCATGCGCGACGTCAACGGCGGCTGGCTTATCCGCTATGTCCACGCCAACGGCGCGTCGATGTTCTTCATCGCCGTCTATCTGCACATGCTGCGCGGCCTCTACTACGGCTCGTACAAGGCGCCGCGCGAAATGATCTGGATCATTGGCTGCGTGATCTTCTTCCTGATGATCGCCACCGCCTTCCTGGGCTACGTCCTGCCGTGGGGCCAGATGTCGTTCTGGGGCGCTGAGGTCATCACCAACCTGATCGGCGCCATTCCGGTGCTGGGCGAGCCGATCCTGATCTGGCTGCGCGGCGGCCCGGCGATCGACAATGCGACGCTGAACCGCTTCTTCTCGCTGCACTATCTGCTGCCGTTCGCCATCCTGGGCTGCGTCGTGCTGCACCTTTGGGCGCTGCACTCGGCCGGTCAGAACAACCCGGTCGGCATCCTGATCCCGAAGGATCGGGAGAAGAAGGACACGCTGCCCTTCCACCCGTATTTCACGGTCAAGGACGGCTTTGCGATCATCCTGTTCCTGATCCTGTTCGCCATCTTCGTCTTCTATCAGCCGAACGCGCTGGGCCACGCCGACAACTATATCCCGGCCAACCCGCTGCAGACGCCGGCCCACATCGTGCCCGAGTGGTACATGCTGCCCTTCTACGCTATCCTGCGCGCCATCCCGGACAAGTTCGGCGGCGTGGTGGCGATGTTCAGCGCCATCGGCGTGCTGTTCGTCCTGCCCTGGCTGGATACGTCCAAGGTGCGCTCGATGCGCTATCGCCCGACGATGCGGACCTTCTTCGTCATCTTCCTGGTGGTGGGCGTGGGCCTGGGCTGGTGCGGTGGTCAGCTGCCTGACGCGCCGGTGATCGGGTCGTTCAAGACCTTCACCCTGATCGACGGCGACCTGAACTCCTACCTGTGGCTGACGCGCGTCTTCACCCTGTACTACTTCGTCTTCTTCCTGATCATCATGCCGTTGGTCGGGTTGAAGGAGCAGCCGCTGCCGATCCCGGCGACGATCTCCGAGCCGGTCCTAACCGGCGCCGGCGCCGTCGAGCACAAGGTCTGAAAATCATGACGATTGGAATGAAGACCGTGTCGTTCAAGACGATCATCACCTCGGCCGCCATCGCGCTGGGTCTGTTGAGCGCGGCCGCTCCCGCCATGGCGGCGGGCGCTGCGGCCCATCCGCGCTCGGGCGGGTTCAGCTTCGAGGGGCCGTTCGGCACCTATGACCAAGGCCAGCTGCAACGCGGCTACAAGGTGTATCACGAGGTCTGCGCCGCCTGTCACAGCATGAACCTTATGCACTATCGGAACTTGGGCGACCGTCATGGGCCGTTCTGGAATCCGAAGTATCCGAACCCCAACGACAACCCTGTCGTGAAGGCTCTGGCCAAGGAAGTGCAGGTCGGCGACATCGACAGCGAGACCGGCGAGGCGATCCAGCGCGACGCCACGCCCGCCGACAAGTTCCGCGCCCCGTATCCGAACGCCACGGCGGCGGCGGCAGGCAACGGCGGCGCTGCGCCGCCCGACCTTTCGGTCATGGCCAAGGCTCGTCACGACGGCGCCAACTACATCTATTCGCTGCTTTCGGGCTACAAGGCCGCGCCGGCCGGCCTGCAGATCCGCGAGGGTCAGCACTACAACCCCTATATGGCCGGTGACCTGACGCCGTTCTGGACGGGCGACCACAAGAACGTTCCGCCCGGCGGCTTCATCGCCATGCCGCCGCCACTTCAGAACGGTCAGGTGACCTATGACGACGGCTCGCCGCAGACGGTCGATCAATACGCCAAGGACGTCGCGGCCTTCATCGCCTGGACGTCCGAGCCGAAGATGGTCGAGCGCAAGCAGGCCGGTCTGGGCGTGATGATCTATCTGCTGCTGTTCGCCGGCATCACCTATGTCGCCTACCGCCGCATCTGGAAGGGTGTCGCCCACTAAGGACGTGGCCGCCGGATCGAAATCGTAAGCCCGCCGAGGTTCCCCTCGGCGGGCTTTTTCGTTTGCGGATCATCATGGTACGGGCTCGGAACCAGTAAGGTGAACTAACTGAAGTTGATTTCTGTCGCCTTGAGGTAGCGCGTGTTCGCGACCTGTGCCTTAATCGCTGACGCACTTCGGGAGGTGACAATGTTGATGACGGTTCTCGGCTTGGCGATGACGGTCTCCGCCGCGCAGCAAACCGCCACACCGGCGCCCTCGAATTCGCAGGTCATCTACGCGGTCGGCGGCCTCGCGCGTTTCGAAGACAACGACCGTCGCCTGATCGTCGAAAACGAGCGGCGTGATCAAATCCAGCGTTGGCGGCAGGTGGTTATCAACCAGCGCGTCGAGCTGGCTGATAAACTCGATCGTCTGATCGCCAGCGGCGATTGCGAAGCTGCGCGCGATCTGGCGGTCCGCGGTCGTTATGCTGATATTCGCGAGGCCGTGACAAAAACCTGCGACGCTCGCGAGAGCCCGGCTCCACGCTGACGGAAGGCGCGTTTGTATCGACAGCTGGATGATCGCCCCCTAGGGTCGCGCATCGTTTATGGCTGTGGGGCCTTCAGTTCATGCGTCTCGTCTCTTCTTTCGCCGCCGTTCTTTTGGCGAGCGTCGCCTTGTCCGCCTGCGCCACGGCGTCCAATCCCGCTGCGGTCCACACCGTCCCGACTTTCGATGCAGCGCGCATCTCGCAGGACATCAAGACGCTTTCGGACGACAGCTTCGAAGGCAGGGGCATCGCCACGCCGGCCGAGGAAAAGGTCATCCGCTATCTGAGCGAAGGCTACGTCGCCGCAGGGTTCGAGCCGGGCGGGCCGAACGGTCAGTGGACCCAGGACGTAATCCTGAACCGCTTCACCCAGTCCAATGTGCAGGCCTCGTTGAAGCTGGGCGACTGGACCCTGCCGATGACGCAAGGGCGAGAGGTCGCCATCTCGACCCGCCGCCCGGCCGAACACGTCAGCCTGAAGGACGCGCCGCTGGTGTTCGTCGGCTACGGCATTAACGCGCCCGAGCGACAATGGAACGACTTCAAGGGCCAGGACCTGCGCGGCAAGATACTGGTCGTTCTGGTCAATGACGCCGACTTCGAGGAGCCGGCGCTGAACACCTTTGGCGGCAAGGCCATGACCTATTACGGCCGCTGGACCTACAAGTACGAGGAGGCGGCCAAACAGGGCGCGGCGGGCGTGCTGATCGTGCACGAGACGGCGCCGGCGTCTTACGGCTGGCAGACGGTCGCCAACTCCTGGGGCGTGTCGCAGTTCGACATCCTGCGCCAGAATGCGGCGGCCGAGCGCGTGCCTATGGAGGGCTGGATCCAGCGTGACGTGGCGGTGGACCTGTTCCGCCGCGCGGGTCTGGATTTCGAGGCGCTGAAGGTCCAGGCGCGCAGCCGCGACTTCCAGCCCGTCGCCTTGCCTGGCGCGTCCTTCTCGACCGAGTTCGACGTGGCCACCAATCAGGTCACCAGCCACAATGTCATCGCCCGCCTGCCGGGCACGACCCATCCGGACGAGACGATCCTCTATACCGCCCACTGGGATCACATCGGCATGGGCGAGCCGGACGCGACCGGCGACCGCATCTTCAACGGGGCGGTGGACAACGCCTCGGGCACGGCGGGTCTGCTGGAGCTGGCGCGCATGTTCGGTCGCGCCCCGCGCACCGAACGCTCCATCGTGATGATCAGCTTCACCGGCGAGGAAAGCGGCCTGTTGGGTTCGGAATACTATGCGGTGAACCCGGTCTATCCGCTGGCCAAGACGGTGGGCGGGTTCAACATGGACTCGATGAACGTCTATGGCCGCGTCACGGGGCTGGGCGTCACTGGATCTGGCCAGTCGGATTTCGACGAGCGTCTGGCGGCGGCGGTCCAGCCGCAAGGGCGATCGCTGGTCCCGGATTACGAGAATGCAGCCGGCACCTATTACCGTTCGGACCACTTCCCGCTGGCCAAGCGCGGCGTGCCGATGGCCTATGCCGGCAGCCGTGGCGAATTCCGCGACGAACCGATCGCCGCGCGCGAGGCGGCGCGGTCGGAATATGGCGCTAAACGCTATCACCAGGCGGCGGATGAGTGGTCGCCCGACTGGGACTACAGCGGCATGATCGAGGATCTGACGGTCTTCTATGATGTCGGTCGCGCCCTGGCGAACGGTCGCGACTGGCCGCAGTGGAAGTCGGGTTCGGAGTTCGCGCCGGTGCGCGCGACGACGGCGTCCGAACGCCGCTAGTCTTTTTACAAATCGAGATGGGGCGGGGAGGAATCTCCGCCCCTTTTGCCATTCCGCCTGTCGAGTAAATGCAATGATCCATCGCCGTTCACCCCTGATCGCCCTTGCGGCGCTCGCACTCGCCGCCTGTGCGACGACGCCGGTCGCATCTCCGGCGCCGAAGCTCGACGCCTTCGCCGTCGCCTCGGCCGCGACGCCTCAGTTCAGCGCCCAGCGCCTGTCGGACCACATCAAATATCTGGCGTCGGACGAGATGGAGGGCCGGTTCCCCGGCCTGATCGGCGAACGGCTGACCCTGGCCTATCTGCAGGCGCAGTATGAGGCGATGGGGCTGGAGCCCGGCGGGCGCGACGGATCATGGCTGCAGCCTGTCGATCTGGTGCGGTTTACGCCCGAGCGGGCGCCGACGGCGTCCTGGACCGGGGCGGACGGCATGGCGCACCCGCTGGTTTCGGGGACGGACATCACCCTGCGGGCCGGGTCGGCGGAACCGATCGTGACGGCCGAGGCGCCGCTGGTCTTCGCCGGTTACGGCATTTCGGGGCCGAGCTGGGACGACTATGGCAATGCGGACCTGACCGGCAAGGTCGTGGTCATTCTGCGCGGCCAACCGGCGGTCATGGGCGAGGATCCTAACTTCTACGGCTCGACCACGCACAAGACCCAGGAGGCGCTGAAGCGCGGGGCGGTGGGCGTCATCACGCTACAGGACCAGGACAACCGCTGGCGTCGCGCCGCGGGCGGTGCGACCCGGCCGCAGATGACAATCAAGGGCGCGCAGGACCCGCGATTCAGCGGATCAATCAACATGGCCACGGCGACGGCGATCGGCGGCTCGGCCCTGGAAGCCGCCGTCGAGCGGGCGAAGACGAACGCCTTGGGCGGCGTTCTGGATCTGGGCGCGCGGCTCAGGGTCGATATCGCCGAGACCACCGAAGTCATCCATTCCAACAACCTGCTGGCCAAGATTCCCGGCTCGGAGAGGCCTGACGAATATGTCTTCTATTCCGCCCACTGGGATCACGTCGGCAAGGCCCGGACGCCCAACGCAGAGGGCGATGACATCTTCAACGGCGCCTGGGACAATGCGTCGGGAACGGCCGGTCTGATCGAGATGGCGCGGGCGTTCAAGGCCGGACCGGCGCCGAAGCGCACCGTGATCTTCCTGCACGTCACGGCCGAAGAGCAGGGGCTGCTGGGGTCGGAGGCCTATGCCGCCGATCCGGTCTATCCGCTGGCCAAGACGGCGGCGGACATCAATATCGACATGCTGCCCTTTACACCGGCGACGCGCGACGTGGCGGTGTTCGGCGTCGGCAAGTCCGAACTGGAGGACATCCTGGGCCGGTTCGCGGCCGTGCAGGGAAGGGTGGTGATGGGCGACGGCTATCCAGAGGAAGGCTTCTACTACCGCTCCGACCATTTCAACTTCGCGGCCGGCGGGGTGCCGGCGCTGATGCCGTGGACTGGCCGTGACTTCGTCGAGGGCGGGATCGAGGCGGGCAAGCCCTATTACGAGGGCGCGATGGCCAAATACTATCACAAGCTGACCGACGAATGGCGGGCCGACTATGACTTCACGGCCGCCTTGCAGAACCTGGACCTGCTGTATCGGCTGGGGCTGACGGTGGCCGACAGCGAGAGCTGGCCCGCGTGGAAGCCGACGGCCGAGTTCAACGCCATCCGCGACCGCACGGCCGATCAGAGGCGCTAGGCCTCAGGCCGCGCCGAACGGATAGGGGCTGACGGACTTGGACCAGTCATCGACCGCCAGCGGGCGGTCGATGGGGGCGGCGGCGCGTTCGGCGCAGGGGTGACGGTGACACAGGCGGCAGGCCGGGCCGATGGGGGTGACCTCGGGGTTCTGCAGGTCGATGCCGTGGGCGTAGGCCAGACGATGCGCATGACGCAGTTCGCAGCCCAAGCCGACGGCGAGGTCGTGGCGCTCGCCATGGCCGTCGTGGCCTTGCCGCTCGACCGTCCGGGCGAAGGTGAACCAGCGACCGCCGTCTGGAGTCTCGATGATCTGGGTGACGATGCGGCCGGGCGTGCGGAAGGCGGAGTGAAGCCGCCAGCGCGGGCAGGCGCCGCCGAAACGCGAGAAGGGAAAGGCGCCCGCCGCATAGCGTTTAGAGATGTTGCCCGCCTGATCGACCCGCATCAGGAAGAAGGGCACGCCGCGCGCCGTGGGACGTGACAGGGTGGTCAGGCGGTGCGCAGCCTGTTCGTAGCTGACGCCGAAACGGGCCTGGAGCCGAGCCAGGTCATAGCGCGTCTCTTCCGCCGCCCGCTGGAAGGCGGCGTAGGGCATCAGTGTCGCGGCGGCGAGCGTGTTGGTCAGTGCGACCTTCAGCAGGGAGCGTGTCGGTCCGTCCGGGGCGCCGGCGGCCTCTGCCAGAGCGTTGAGCGCCGGCCCTTGCTCGGCCAGGGCCAGTTGATAGGCGATGGCGAAGGAGCGTGAGGATGGCCCCAGGGTTTCCGAGAGCAGCAGACGGCGGCGATGTAGGTCATAGCGGCGGGTCCATTCCACCATGACCTCGGCCGGCAGGGTGCGGACGCCCAGATCTTGCCTGGCCGCCAGCCGATGACGGGCGGCGGGTTCGAATCCATCGGCGTGGGCGGGCGCCTCGGCGGACAGGGCGTCGGACAGGGCTTCGCCCATCTGGTCGAGTTCGGGGAAATGGTTGCCGCGCGACTGGATGTATTCGCGCACCCATTCCGCGGGACTGGTCTCGATCGTGCTTTCGCCCGTCTCGGCCGCGGCGCGGGCGCGCGTGCGGCCGTCGTCGAAGGCCTGATAGAGGCGCAGCAGGGCGTCGGCAACGCCGGGCGCCTCTTCCAGCAATTGCACCAGTTCATGGCGTGGTGCGGACAGGCCCTTGAACAGCGGATCGGTCAGGATTTCCGCGAGACGCGCCTCGTCTGCCGCCCCACCCTGATTCAGGGCGCGCAGATCGACGTCATAGGTGTCGGCCAATCGCAGCAGCAGCTGGGCTGAGACCGGACGCTGATTGCGCTCTATGTGATTGAGATAGCTAGGCGAAACGTCCAGATCGGCAGCCATGGCGGTCTGGGTCAGGCCCAAATCGCGCCGCAGCCGTTTGAGCCGGGCGCCCAGAAACAGTTTGCGATCAGCGGCGGCGTTCATCGTCGCATGATGTCATAACGTGACTAACCAAGTAAAGTCATAATGTGACAATATGACCTCGTGGGCGGGTTTCTGTCTGTATCAGTTTTGACTGGCGCGTGTTCTTGTCTCCGAGACGGCGGCTGCGGCCGCGCCCTTCAGAGACCGAGTTCGACCATGACCACCTTCGCCGATCTGGTGCCTTCGCCCGCCGGCCGTTTCGACGGCATCGAGCGCCCCTACACCCCTGAAGACGTCCTGCGCCTGCGCGGCTCGGTGCCGATCACCCATACGCTGGCCGAGCGCGGGGCCAACCGCCTGTGGCAGTTGCTGCACGACGAGCCCTTCATCAACGCCCTGGGCGCCGTCACCGGCAACCAGGCCATGCAGATGGTCCGCGCGGGCCTGAAAGCCATCTACTTGTCAGGCTGGCAGGTCGCGGCCGACGCCAATACGGCCGGCGCCATGTACCCCGACCAGTCGCTGTACCCGGCCAACGCCGCGCCGGAACTGTGCCGCCGTATCAACCGCACCCTGCAACGCGCCGATCAGATCGAACATGCCGAGGGCGGCGCGAAGCGCGACTGGTTCGTTCCTATCGTCGCCGACGCGGAAGCCGGTTTCGGCGGGCCGCTGAACAGCTTTGAGATCATGAAGGCCTTCATCGAGGCGGGTGCGGCCGGCGTCCACTTCGAGGATCAGCTGGCTTCCGAGAAGAAGTGCGGCCACCTGGGCGGCAAGGTCCTGATCCCGACCCAGGCGCATGAGCGCAATCTGGTCGCTGCGCGTCTGGCCGCCGACGTCATGGGCACGCCGACCATAACGGTCGCCCGCACCGACGCCGAAAGCGCGCAGCTGATCACCTCGGACATCGACGAGCGCGACCAGCCCTTCATCGATCGCGACAACCGCACGCCCGAGGGCTTCTTCCGCCTGAAGGAGGGCACGGGTCTGGATCACTGCATCGCGCGCGGTCTGTCCTACGCCAATATCGCCGACCTGCTGTGGTGGGAGACGTCGCACCCGGATCTGGACGACGCCAAGAAGTTCGCGGAAGCCGTTCAGAAGGCCCATCCGGGCAAGCTGATGGCCTACAACTGTTCGCCGTCGTTCAACTGGAAGGCCAAGCTGGACGACGCCACCATCGCCAAGTTCCAGCGCGAGCTGGGGGCCATGGGCTACAAGTTCCAGTTCGTGACCCTGGCCGGCTTCCACAGCTTGAACAACGCGATGTTCGAGCTGGCGGACGGTTATCGCGATCGCGGCATGGCGGCGTATTCGGAGCTGCAACAGCGCGAGTTCGCCAACGAGGCCATCGGCTACACCGCCACGCGCCACCAGCGCGAAGTCGGCACCGGCTATTTCGACCAGGTCGCCACGGTTATCTCCAACGGCACGTCCTCGACGACGGCGCTGAAGGACTCGACCGAGACCGCCCAGTTCACCCACGCGGCTTAACCCGGAAAGGAACCCGCAAATGGAACCGCTGACCCGAACCGAAGCCATCATCGACTTCTGCCTGGCGCCCCTGGCGCTCGACACCGGCACGGAGGCCGAACGTGAGGTGCGTCGTCGTCTGACGCACGTGCTTCGGACCTATCAGTCCAAGACCACGACGCCTGTCGCCGTGGACTTCTCGTCCATGCCCTCACAGGTCATCAACGAGGCGGCGCACGGCTACGAATAGGCCATCCGCTCAAGAAAAAGGCCCGCTCCGATCGCTCGGAGCGGGCCTTTTGTCGATCTGGGTAGGAAGATCTAGCGCGTCGTCGGGCCGGTGTTCAGCGATTGGGTGGTCGCAACCGCCGGGGTCGGAACGGGCGTCGCTTGCGGGACGGTGACAGAGATGGGCGTGCGCGCCGGCGCGGCGCCGGTTTCCTGAGGATCGCCGACGACGATGGTGGTGATCTGCGTCGCCTCGGTGGTGCAGGTCGCCAGGTCGCGTGTGATGTGACGGCCCAGGCAGAAGATGTCCTCATAGCTGGGTCGCGAGGCGGCCAGGCACTGGAACAGCATCAGCTTGGACATATCCATGCAGAACTCGCTGTTCGGCTCGTGCGTCAGGGCCTCGGTGTTGACCCGGGCCTCGTCGCCGCCGGCGCCCAGCGCGCCCAGAGCCGCGATGGCCAGAGACCGGACGACGGCGGGGGTGTAGGGCGGGCCCTTGCGAGAAGGCTCCAGTCCCAAGCCCGTGCCGCTGTTGGCGGCGGCGAACAGGCGGCTCGATTCCTCCGGTGACGGCAGCATCTTTGCAGCGGACAAGGTCTTTGCGCTTTCCAGCCGCACTTCGCGGTTCGGGATCGGCGTAATGGCCCAGCGGCGGCGAGGATCGCTGCGGCCCTGGATGGTGTAGGCGTCCTGCTCGATCGCCTCGGCGATGGCGCGCATGGCGATGGCGTCCTTGCCGACGGTCGCCGAGATCAGGCCGGCGGCGGCGTCGGCGCCCGGCAGGGTGGCGGCATAGGCCGGATCGGCGACGATCTGGGCCACCATGCGCTGCCGTTGGGCCGGATCTATCGCATACTGCTGCACGCCGGCGACGAACTCTGGCGACTGCAGGGCGATGATGGCGCCGTAAGCGATCAGGCCGCGCGATAACTGGTCGGCGTCATAGGCCGAACCCTTGCGCAGGGCGGCCTGGATTGATTCCGCATCGGGGAAGCCGCCCGGCTGGATCGTTTGGGCTTCGCGCAAGTAAGCGACGTAGATCGCGGCGGCGTCCGCCACGCCCTGGTTCAGCGACACGGGGGGCGGCTTGCGGGCGGCCAGTTCGGCAGCCAGACGCTGGGCTTCCAGCTCGGCCTTCGAGGGTCCGCTCTCGCAGCTGGCGAGCAGGACAGCGGCGGCGAGGGCGGCGGCCGACAGGCCGCGGCTCAGTAGGGCCGTTTTCATGGAGACTTCCTCAGGCGATCACGCGCGCAAAAAGCGCCAACACTGTTGGCGCTTATAAGGCGGGCCTTATGGTTATCCGAAGGTTAATCGAACAGTTTCGACACCGATTCTTCGTTCGCGATCCGTCGGATAGCCTCTCCGACCAGCGGAGCCACGGAAACCGCTCGGATTTTCGGGCAGTTCAAAACTTCGTGGGGTTGCTCGATGGAGTTGGTGATCACCAGCTCCTTCAGCGGGCCATCGGTGATGCGCTGGACGGCGGGGCCGGACAGGACGCCGTGGCTGATATAGGCCGAAACCTCGGTCGCGCCCTGGTCGATCAGGGCCTTGGCGGCGTTGACCAGGGTGCCGCCCGAATCGACGATGTCGTCGAACAGGATGCAACGGCGGCCCTGAACGTCGCCGATGATGTTCATGACCTCGCTCTCGCCCGCCTTGGGCCGGCGCTTGTCGACGATGGCGAGATCGGCGTCCAGGCGGCTGGCCAGTGAACGCGCGCGCACCACGCCGCCGACGTCGGGCGAGACGATCATCAGGTCGTCGCCGCGGGCGTAGTTTTCCTTGATGTCCTGCGCCAGCACGGGAGTCGCGACCAGATTGTCGGTAGGAATGTCGAAGAAGCCCTGAATCTGGCCGGCGTGCAGATCCATCGTCAGGACGCGGTCGGCGCCGGCGCGGGTGATCAGATTGGCGACCAGCTTGGCCGAGATCGGCGTGCGGCCCCCTGTCTTACGGTCCTGACGCGCATAGCCAAAATAAGGGATGACGGCCGTGATCCGCTTCGCCGAGGCCCGCACCAAGGCGTCGGTGATGATCAGCAGCTCCATCAGGTTGTCGTTGGCCGGATAGGAGGTCGATTGCAGGATGAAGACGTCCTCGCCGCGGACGTTTTCCTCGATGATGGCGAAGACCTCGTTGTCGGCGAACCGCTTGACCTGGGCCTTGGTCAGGGGCGCATCCAGGTGGTCGGCGATCGCCTGGGACAGTGCGCGGTTGGAGTTGCCTGAGAGCAGCTTCATCGGCCGGTCATCCTTTCGCCGTCATCCGCCCCCCATGAACGGCGGTCGGTTGGCGCGCTCTTTACCAGTGGAGCCGGGCAGGGCAAGTCGTATGCTGAGTTTTCCTCGGCATGGCGCGGCTCGGTTGCGGGTGCTAGAGGTCGCCGCGTTGGTTTCCGGGGAACGGCTTCAGGGCCGTCCTTCACACGTCATGGGGTCGTCCTTGTCCGCTTCTAAGTTCCGTTCCGGCATGGTGCTGATGGCCGCGGCGCTCGCCGCAGTGACGATTTCAGGCTGCTCGGGCACCAAGCGTCCCAAGCTGGCCTATGAGGAACGGCCGGTCGAGGCGCTGTACAACACCGGCTATGATCGGCTGCAGCAGCGCCGCTGGTCCGACGCCGTGGATTATTTCCAGGAAGTCGAACGCCAGCATCCCTATTCGGACTGGGCGCGTCGTTCGATCCTGATGCAGATCTACGCCTACTATCAGAACAATGCCTATGCCGACGCCATCGCGGCGGCGGACCGGTTCATCCAGCTGTTCCCCGGCAATCCGTCGGCCTCCTATGCCTTCTACATGAAGGCCGTCTGCAACTTCGAGCAGATCACCGACGTGGGTCGCGATCAGGGTTACGCCACCGCCGCCCTGGCCGGTCTGAAGGATGTGTCGCGCCGCTATCCGGGCACGCCCTACGCCTCGGACGCCGCCGTCAAGATCGACATGGTCAACGACCAGCTGGCCGGCAAGGAAATGAACATCGGCCGCTACTATCAGCGCGCCAACCAGCCGCTGGCTGCGCTGAATCGCTACAAGGCCGTGATCGCAAACCCGGACTTCCAGCGCACCTCGCACACGCCCGAAGCCCTGTATCGCCTGGTCGAGGTCAATCTTCAGCTGGGTCTGAAGGAAGAGGCGACGCGTAACGGCGCCGTGCTGGGCTACAACTATCCGGGCAGCCCGTGGTACGCCGAGGCCTATGCGCTGCTGACCGAAAATGGCCAGACGCCGGACAAGGCGCCCGAGGGCAAGCGCGAGAGCTGGCTGCAGCGGATCATTCCGGGCTGATCACGCGACGGCTTGTGCAATCCGGCGGGGATCGGGATTCTGTCGGTCATGATTCGTTCCGCCGGCGCCTAACGCGATGCTGACCGCCCTTTCCATTCGTGACGTCGTCCTGGTGGACGTGCTCGATCTCGAGGTCGAGAACGGCCTGACCGTGCTGACCGGCGAAACCGGAGCCGGCAAGTCGATCATTCTGGACGCGCTCGGCCTAGCTTTGGGCGGGCGTGGCGACGCGGGCCTGGTGCGCAATGGCGCCAAACAGGCCGTGGCCACCGCCGTCTTCTCCGCCCCTGACGATCCCGATCTGCTGGCCCTGATCGCCGACAGGGGTTTCGAGGTTCAGCCGGGCGAAGAGCTGATCCTACGGCGCGTGCTGGGCGCCGACGGCCGCAGCCGCGCCTATGTCAACGATCAGCCGGCTGGCGTGACGGCTGTGCGTGAGATCGGCGCGGCCCTGGTCGAGGTGCACGGACAGCATGAGACGGTGGGACTGCTGGACTGGCGAACGCACCGCGCTTCGCTGGACGCCTATGGCGGACTGCAGCCGCAATTGTCGGCGGTCGCCTCGGCCTCCGCCAAGCTCAAGGCTGCCGAGGCCAGGCTGGCGGAGTTGAAGGCGCAGGCGGCGGACGCCGATGCGCGACGCGAAGAGATCAGCCTGAACCTCTCCGAACTGGATGCGCTGGATCCGCGCGCCGACGAAGAGACGGAATTGGCAGGCGAACGCGCCCTGCTGGGCGCCGCCGAAAAGGCCATCGCGGATCTGGGCGACGCCCGCGCCCAACTGGGCGGCGACAAGCTGAGCCAGAAGCTGGGCGCGGCGCTGAGGGCGGTCGAACACGCGCGGCAGAGGGCAGGGCAAGCGGGCGCCGAGGGCGATCATCCGGTCATCGTCAAACTGTCGGCCGCCGTGGAGGCGATCGACCGCACCATGGTCGAGGCGGCGGAAGCCCTCGCCGCCGTGGACGCCGCCGCCGACGCCTTCGACTATGAGCCCGGCCGTCTGGACAAGGCCGAGGAGCGGCTGTTCGCCCTGCGCGCCGCCGCCCGCAAGCTGCACACCACCGTCGACGCCCTGCCGACCCTGCGCATTCGCCTGCGCGAGCAGCTTCGGCTGATCGATGATGGCGAGGAGGCGCTGACCAATGCCGGGCGCGAGGCGGCCGAAGCGGCGGAGGCCTATGATCTGGCGGCCACCTTCCTGACCTCGGCGCGGGAAGCCGCCGCCGAACGCCTGACCGCCGCCGTCATGGCAGAGCTGGGCCCGCTGAAGCTTGAGCGGGCGCGATTCCGCGTCGCGCTGGAGCCGGTCGAGGGCCGACGCGGGCCGGACGGCGTCGAGACGGTGCGCTTCCAGATCGCGACGAACGCCGGAACCGACTTCGGCCCGCTGGACGCCATCGCCTCGGGCGGTGAACTGGCCCGTTTCGCCCTGGCGATGAAGGCGGCCCTCGCTAGTCGTGAGGACATGCGCCAGCCCGTGATGATCTTCGACGAGGTCGATCAAGGCGTCGGCGGCGCGGTGGCCGAAGCCGTCGGTTCGCGCCTGAAACGCCTGTCGAATGGCGCCCAGGTCCTGGTCGTGACACACAGCCCGCAAGTCGCCGCGCGCGGCCACGCCCACTGGAAGGTGATGAAGGCCGACCGCGATGGCCTGACGACCACCACCGTCGTCGCCCTGGACGATCAGCGCCGTCAGGAAGAGATCGCGCGCATGCTGTCGGGCGCCGAGATCACCGATGAAGCCCGCGCGGCGGCGCGGGCCTTGATCGGCTGACTGAATTTTTTAAACGCCCAGGATCCAGCCTTCTTCCTGTTCGACCTGGGCGATCAGTTCCGGCGTGGCGTTCTTGGGTGGAGCGAACGCCTTGGCGAGGTCGCCGGCCTCATCCATCCGGGCGAGCGATTCAGCCGTTGAGCGGACCTGGGCCTGGTCCTTGAACTCACCGGGTTGGGGCTTGGTCTCGTGCATCGAAGGCCAGACCTCGACAACCAAGGCCGACAAGGGTTCCACGTCATCGGGGGTGAGCGCGCGCCAGCCGGTGCCGAAGGGCCAGACGGCGCCTGCCGGGCCGAGGCTTTCCAGCAGCCGCCGCACGGCCGGTATGCCGACCAGGGTCTGGCCGCCGACGGCGCCGGCGCCGTGCATCTGCCACACGCTCTTGGGCTGAAGCCGGCCCTTGCGAGCGGCGTTTTCGGTGGCGCGGAACTCGGGGATGTCGGCGCCGGAGCCTGCGGGCGGTTTCGTCGTGGTCAACCAGCGCTGGGCTTGTTTGGCCGGCGCACCCCAAAGCGGCCAGGCCTCGTCGGTCATCAGCCGGTTCATCTTGGCCGCGACCTGATAGCGGTTGTTGGTGTTGTCGGCCTTGTCCACGATGTTGGAGGCGATGAATTTCCACATCGCTTGCCAGGGCGTCCCCTCAAGCTTCAGTCGCGCGGCCGTACCGGCGGGATAGCCGAAGTTGAAGTCCAGCCCGACCAGCACCCGGTCGCCGCGCTTGCGATGGTCGGCCAGGATCGAGGCCAGCAGGGCTTCGCCTTCTGCGCGGGTCGCGACATTGTGCGTCTCGGTATAGAGGCGAAAACGCACGTCGCGTTTGGCCACGCCGATCCACAGCGAGGTGTCGCCGAGCTTCTTGGTTTCGGCAGCGGTCCAGTCAGCGACGATATAGGCGTCGAAAAGGCGGGCCAAGGCGGCCTCCCTGATAAAGGCGTGTCGGTTAGGAGTGAGCCGGGCTTCTAACGCCGCATCGCGGCGACTGAAAGGCCCATGCGGCGTCTCATCCCTTCAGCAGGGCTTCCAGATGCGACAACCAGCGGCGGCCGAGACGAAGCGCCTCGCCGGGCGACCCGGTCTGGACGGGCAGGGCGGCGTCCCACAAGGCCAGCTCGAACTCAGGGTGCCGGGCGTCCGCGAACATCAGCCGAAGCACCACCTGTTCAGCATCGGGGGCCAGCACGTCCAGCGACTTGCGCGCCTCGCCTCGGCGAATGCGGGCGACGACGTGGCCGTCCACGATAATCTCGCCCCCCTCGACCTCATCGAAGGCGTAGACCAGGCCATGGGCGCCGTTGGCCCACAGCACGACGACCTGTTCGACGTCGAAGTTCAGGGCGCAGGCGCGACCTTCGCCCGGCGACAGGGCCTCGACCTCCGGCGCGGCGCCCAAGGTCTTGAGCATGGCGCGGTGCAAGCGGCGCGGCGGCTCCATCCACCACGACAGCGCCAGGGCCAGGGTCGTCAGCAGGGCCGCCGCGAGGGCGATCAGCAACACCACCCGCAAGACGTCGGCCATGGTCGTCAGGCCTCCAGATCGAGATCGACGACCACGGGAACGTGGTCGCTGGGTTTGTCCATGTCGCGCGCGTCGCGGTGGGTCTCGATCCCCCGGAACCGGTCGGCGGCCTGCGGCGACAGCAGGGCGAAGTCGATGCGGATGCCGTGGTCCCGCTGCCAGGCGCCGGCCTGATAGTCCCAGAAGGTATAGGTCCCGGCCGGTTCGCCGCCGATCTCGTGCGCATCGGCCAGACCCAGGTTCTTGAGCGCGCGGAAGGCTCGGCGGCTCTGAGGCTGGAACAGGGCGTCGTCGGTCCATGCGGCCGGATTCTTGGCGTCCTCAGCCTCGGGGATGACGTTGTAGTCGCCGCACAGGGCCAGCGGCTCCTCGAACACCAGCAGATCCTGGGCATGGCGGTTCAACCGATCGAACCAGGCCAGCTTGTAATCGAATTTCTCGGTCGCGATCGGATTGCCGTTCGGCAGATAGAGGGCGCCGACGCGGATCGGGCGGGGCGCCTCGACCAAGGCCTCGATATAGCGCGCCTGTTCGTCGGTCTCGTCGCCGGGCAGGCCGCGCCGGATGTCGGACAGCGGATACTTCGACAGCAGGGCGACGCCGTTGTAGCTCTTCTGCCCGTGGGTCTCGACATTGTAGCCCAGGCTCTCGAAGGCCTCGCGCGGGAACTTCTCGTCCACACATTTGATCTCCTGGAAACAGGCGACGTCGGGGGCGGCCTGCTCCAGCCACGCCAGGACGGTGGGCAGGCGGGCGTTGACGGAGTTCACGTTCCAGGTGGCGATGCGCATGACGCCGACGCTAGGCTGCGTCTCGGTTTTGGAAAAGAGGGCGCAAAAGAAAAGGGCCGCCGGATCGCTCCGACGGCCCTTCAATCAGTCGATTGATCGGCTTACGGGCGACCGCCGGCGGGCGCCGCAGCGGCGGCCGGCGCTGTGGTCAGCTTGCAGCCTCCACCGATCCGCTGGGCCGTGGCGCAAGGATAGATTTGCTGAACCGCGTTTTCGGCGTTCACGCGAGCGATGACGCCATCGGCCCCATCGCACTTGGCTTCATAGAACATGCCGTTTGCATTCTGCCCCATCAGACGGGCTTCGACGACGTTGCAGGATGCGGCTTCCGAGCCGGCGAGGAGCGCTTTTACGAAGGTGGCGTTTTCGGCCGTGGTCGTAAATTCGCAGGCGCCGTTCTCGGCCAGGACTTGAAGGCAAGGCGTTTTGCTCCAGACGCCGGCGTCTTGCCTGATCCAGAAGCCCGGACCGTCGGAGCACCCGATTTCGTAGACGACAACACCGCCGTTAGACTGTCCCAGCACCTTGGTCTGATCGACCGCACAAGGAACGCCGGCCTGTTGGGCATATTCGCGCAGGAACTTGTCGGTGTCGGTGTTGGCTGCGATCGTGCATTGCAGGCCGACATCGGCGGCGGGATCGCGTTCACGTGCCACGCGGGCCGAATAGGCAAGTGCAATGCAGCTGGTCGCGGACGGGGGTGTCTTCGACTCGATGATGAAGCCAGGACCCGTGGCGCAGGCCACTTCATACACCGAAGTCTTTTCGGCGGTTTGCCCAAGCAGCTTGGCTTCATTGACCTGACAGTTGGCGCTGGCCAAGCTGGCTTGTTGCTGGGCGGCCGCCAGAATCTCTTCCGCCGTGGGTGGAGCCGGTTGACGCTCGCGTCGCGGTTGGTTGTTGCTTGGGCGCTGAACACGCGACGGTGTCACCCGTTCGCTGGGGGCTTCAATCCCGTTTCGAGATCCTGCAGGCCCATACCCCGTTGAGGGCGTCGTTTGCGCAAAAGCAGACACGGAAATTGCGCTGAAAACGAGCGCTGTCGCTGCGGCGAATATTCGAGCTTTCATATCGACACCCAGATTTGTCACTACCGACTACGTGACCTCGTATTGGCACGCGGTCAAGGCGAGTGTGGACGGCCGCGGGCGACGCGGGCTAAGTATCTGCGCGTTTCGATTGGAGACTGACTTGGCTGATGGAACGGCGCCGACGACGGCTGCAAAGGATGGGCGGGGGCTCACCTATCCGTTCGACGCCATGCCCGGCGCGGGCGAGGCGATCGAGGTCGCGCGCGGCGTGCTGTGGTTGCGGTTCGCCCTGCCGTTTCAGCTGGATCATGTGAATGTCTACGCGATCCGGGACGGCAACGGCTGGGTCGTCGTCGATACGGGGTTGAAGACATCGGCCACCGTCGCGGCGTGGGAGACTGCGTTGGATGCGGCGCTGGGCGGCAAGCCCGTGACGCGGCTGATCTGCACCCATATGCATCCCGATCACATCGGACTGGCGGGCTGGCTTTGCGAGCGGTCGGGCGCGCCATTGCTGATGTCGCGACTGGAGTATGTGACGGCGCGGATGCTGATGGCCGAGGAGGCGGGCGATGCGCCGGAGGACGGCGAACGCTACTACCGTGCGGCGGGGTGGAACGGTGATCAGATCGCGCGCTGGCGGGCCGACTACGGCGGTTTTGGCAAGGGCGTGGCGACGATGCCGCGCAGCTATCTGCGACTGTCCGACGGCGATGTCATTCAGATCGACGGCGACGACTGGAGCGTGGTCGTCGGGTCGGGCCATAGTCCCGAGCACGTCTGCCTGTGGCGGCGGTCGGACGACGTCTTCATCGCCGGGGATCAGATCCTGCCGCGTATTTCGTCCAATGTTTCGGTCTGGCCGACGGAGCCTGAAGCCGATCCGCTGGGCGACTGGATGGACTCGCTGGACAGACTGAGGGCGCTGTTGCCGGAGGGCGCATTTATCCTGCCGGCGCATGGCGAGCCCTTCTATGGCGTCCACGCGCGGCTCGACGCTCTAAAGCGGGGGCATGAGGTCGCGCTAAAACGGCTTGAGCGGACGTTGCGTCAACCGTCTAGGGTAATCGACGGCTTCCCGGCCGTCTTCGGTCGGGCGGTCGGGGACGGGGTGCTGGGCATGGCTACGGGCGAGGCCCAGGCGCACCTGAACTATCTGGAACGGCGCGGCCGCGCGACGCGGACGCGGGACGAGAACGGCGTCGACTGGTGGAGCGCCGTCGCACAGGACGAGGAAACGACGTGAGCGAACATATCCGCAGCGAACTGGCCGACGGCGTCCTGACCGTCACCCTGGACCGAGCCGACAAGAAGAACGCCATCACCCAGGCCATGTACTCAGCCCTGGCCGAGGCGACCGAGCGGGCGCGCACCGACGATGCGGTGCGGGTGCTGCTGCTGCGCGCCGAGGGCGACAGCTTCTCGGCCGGCAATGACATTCAGGACTTCATCGCCTTGGGCTCGCAAGGGGCGGGGCCGGGCGATATGCCGGTGTTTCGTTTCCTGAAGGCGCTGGCGGATCTGGACAAGCCGGCTGTGGCCGCCGTGAAAGGGCGGGCGGTCGGGATCGGCCTGACCATGCTGCTGCACTGCGATCTGGTGGTGGTCGCCGAGGACGCGCTGCTGTCCGTGCCCTTCGTCAATCTGGCGCTCGCGCCGGAGGCGGCGTCCAGCCTGCTATTGCCGGCCGTGATCGGTCATCAGCGGGCCTTTGAACTGTTTGCGCTGGGCGAGCCGCTGGATGGCCGGACAGCCCTGGCGTGGGGTATCGCCAATCGCGCGGTCCCGGCCGATCAGGTCGAGGCGACGGCGGTGGAACTGGCGGCCAAGGTGGCGGCCCGCGCGCCCAACTCGATCCGCAAGACCAAACGGCTAATGCGCGACGCCGAAGGTCTGTGGGTGTTGATGCAGCGCGAGGGCGAGGCCTTCGGCTCGCAGATGAAGAGCCCCGAAGCGATGGAGGCCTTCATGGCGTTTACGCAGAAGCGGGCGCCGGACTTTTCGAAGGCGGGTTGAGCGGATGTCGCAAGGCCTTGCCTTGATTTGGCGCAGCTTTGCTTCTAGGTGCGCGCGCCAATGTCGCACGCCCTGTCCATACCTCCGGCCGTAAGCCGTATCGAAGCCGAGAGCCCGGCTGACGCCAAAGGCGTGGATGCGCTGGTCATGGCCGCCTTCGGTCCGGGACGGTTCGCCAAGACGGCCGAACGTCTGCGTGAAGGCTCACAGCCAAGCGCGGGCTTTGTCGTAAAGCGCGACGGGAAAGTGGTGGGCTCAGTGCGACTGTGGCCTGTCGTGGTTGGAGACACCTCGGCTCTGTTTTTGGGACCGATCGCGGTGGACGCCGGTCGCCGGAGCGACGGTCTGGGCGCTGAACTGGTTCAGGCGTGCGTGGATCAAGCACGGACGCTGGACGTCGGCGGCGTGCTGCTGGTCGGGGATGCGGCCTATTTCGAGCGGTTTGGATTCGCCCCTGCGCCCGAGGCGATCGTGCCTGGACCTGTGGATCGTCGCCGTGTCCTGTGGCTGGCGACCGGCGTGGATCAGGTTTCGGGTTCGGTTCGCATCGGCTGACCCTTTCCCGCGCGGTTCGCGGGGCCTAAGTCAGGGGGATGGATAATCCCAAGTCAGGACTGAACGCCGTCGCCGAGGCGGCCAAACAGGCGCCCGGCAAGGGGTTGCCGCCGGTCCACCTGTGGCATCCCGAGCATTGCGGCGACATCGATATCGTCATTCGGGCGGACGGTGTCTGGATGCATGAAGGCTCGCCCATCGGCCGCACGGAATTGGTGCGGCTGTTCTCGACGGTGCTGAGGAAGGACCCGGACGGCTATCACCTGGTCACGCCGGTCGAAAAGCTGAAGATCACCGTCGAGGACTTGCCGTTCCGGGCTGTCGCGATGCGGCGGGAAGGCGACGCCCTGATTTTCACCACCGATGTCGGTGACGAGGTGAGGGCCAGCGAAGCCGATCCCATCGTCGTCGAAACCGATCCGACGGCGGGCGAGCCGGCGCCGCGCATCCATGTGCGCCGCGATCTGTGGGCGCGCATCGCGCGGTCGGTCTTCTATGAAATGGTCGAGATGGCCCAAGAGGTCGATGGACGACTGGTCGTTCGGTCGGGCGGCCAGATCTTCTCGCTGGGCGCGGTGACGTGAGCCTGGAGACCTTAAGGGCGCGGCTGGTCGATCGGCTGGCGCCGGTCGAGACGTGGCGTCCTGAACTGGTCGCGGCGCGTTCCGACTTCGACCTAAACCCGCAAGCGGCACGCACGGCCAGGGAACTTCGGCCGGCGGCGGTGCTCATCCCCATCGTGGCGCGGCCCGAAGGGGCGACTGTGCTGCTGACGCGACGCGCCGACACCCTGGCGCGGCACACGGGGCAGATCGCCTTCCCGGGCGGACGTCTGGATCCGGGTGAGACCGCAGTTCAGGCGGCGCTGCGTGAGGCGGACGAGGAGGTGGCGCTGGACCCGGCCGCAGTCGAGGTGCTTGGGCTGTCAGACGCCTATGAGACGGGGACCGGCTTTCTGGTGACGCCAGTGATCGGCTGGCTGAGTGAGGCGCCGGTAACGACGCCGTCGCCGGACGAGGTCGCCGAGGTGTTCGAGACGCCGTGGGACTTTCTGATGGACGCCGCCAACCATCGTCGCGACTTTTACGATCTGGATGAGGGGTTGCGGCGCTGGTTCTGGGCCATGCCTTGGGGCGAGCGCTACATCTGGGGCGTGACGGCGGGGATCCTGAAGGCTCTGCACGTGCGGCTGTACGGGGACGAGGCTGCGCCAGAGTCGGCGGCCGACGAGGACGCGGCATGACCGCCTCCGTGGCAGGACAGCCCTGGCTGGAAAGTCAGGCGACGCAAGCGGTGATGCGGGCGCTGGAAGCGGCGGGCGGTGCGGGCTGCGCGCGGTTCGTGGGCGGCTGCGTGAGGAACAGTCTGCTGGGCCAGCCGGTCGACGACATCGACATCGCCACGCGCTTGCGACCCGAACAGACCATGGCGGCGCTGAAGGCGGCGGGGCTGAAGGCTGTGCCGACGGGTGTCGAGCACGGCACCGTGACGGGCGTGTCGGAGCGGCGTCCCTATGAGATCACGACCCTGCGTCGCGATGTGGAGACGGACGGGCGCCGCGCGGTGGTCGCCTTCACCGAGGACTGGGCCGAGGACGCGGCGCGGCGGGATTTTCGTCTGAACGCCCTTTACGCCGATGCGGCAGGGACGGTGTTCGATCCGACCGGCGGCGGGTTGGAGGATGCAGCGGCGGGACGCATCGTTTTCGTTGGCGAGGCGGAGACGCGAATCCGCGAGGACTATTTACGCATTTTGCGCTTCTTCCGCTTCTACGCTTGGTACGGGCGGGGAGAGCCGGACGCGGGCGGGCTGGCGGCGTGCGCGGCGCTGAAGGGCGGCATGGCGCAGCTGTCGGCCGAGCGGGTGTCCAAGGAGGTGTTGAAACTGCTGGCGGCGCCTGACCCGCGTGCGGCGGTGCGGGCGATGGCCGAGACCGGCGTGCTGGCGCAAGTGCTGCCGCAAGCGCAGCCTTTGCCGTTGTTCGAGGCGATGTGTGAGCTGACCGACGATACGGTGATGCGGCTGTCGGCCTTGCTGCCGGCCGATGCGGCAGGTGTGATGGAGATCGCAGGTGGTCTGAGATTGTCGAACGCGGTGCGTGATCGGCTGGCGGCGGCGGTGGCGGACGGGCCTGCCGTTTTGCCGACGATGAGCGACGCAGAGGCGCGGGCGGCGATCTACAGGTTGGGACGCAGGGTGTTCGAAGATCGGCTAATGCGGGCTGAAGCGGCCGGCGGCGGCGATGGTGCGCGACTGCGGGCGCTGGCCGCCGACTGGACGCCGCCCAAGATGCCGGTCGGGGGGCGCGATCTGGCGCGTCTGGGCCTGAAGCCAGGGCCGGAGACAGGGCGGGTGTTGAAGGCGTTCGAGGACGGTTGGGTCGCTGACGATTTCCCTGCCGAGGGGCATGAGGGGCGGCTGAAGACCCTTATCGCGACGGCTGAGCGCGGGTAAACTCGGTGACGACGGGGCGGTGATCGGATCCCGTCGGCTCGCCCAGGCGGCGCGTGATCAGGGCCAGATCCGGCGAACGATAGACCTGGTCGATGGTGATGCCGGCGAAGGCGGGAATCTGGCTGGGCCAGGTGCCGGGCCAGCCGGGCGCGGGGATCAAGCCCAGGTCGGACTGGATCTGTTTGCCGATCCGGGCGCTGGAGACGCTGTTGAAATCCCCGGCGGCAATGACGGGATGGTCTGGTGCGGCCTTCATTCGCTCGGACAGAGCCATGACCTGAGTGATCTGACCCCACTGATATTGATAAGGCCAGGGCCGCGTCAGGTGGACGCCGAAGACGTTGATCGGGCCGATGGGCGTCTGAACCGTCGCGCCCACGGTGCTGAGACCGTCGGGACGCTCGGGCAGGCGTTGCAGGATCGGATAGCGCGAGGCGATGATCGAGCGCGCGTGGTCGCCGGCGCGCGCCTGGCCGATCAGAACGCGGTGAGGATAGTCCGGCAACAACTGGTCCAGCCGCGACGCCGGCGCCTGCCCCAACTCGACCAGCACCAGGATGTCGGCGTCGGCGGCCGCGATGGACCGGCGCATGGCAGCGACATCGGTGTTGAACACATACAGATTGGCCGAATAGACCCGCACGATTGGCTGGTCGGGAACCGGCGCGCCCTTCATCGGCGCCCATTGCGGCCAGACCGACAGGGCCAGCACCACACACGCCAGTCCACCGACGATCGAGGCCGGCCATAGGCGAAAGATCAGGCAGCCCACGGTCACGCCGACGGCCGCCAGCAACACAGGCGATGTGAACTGCGCCAGTATATCAACCCAGCGATGGCCAATGCCGCTGAGCGCCGCTGCGCCGAACGCCGCCAAGCCCAACAGCAGGGCGCTCGCCGTCACATTCGCCGCCAGCTTTATGAGGGTCATCGAAGACGTATCTCTCGAATTGAACAGGACGCCTCGCCCAGCGTTAAGGCGACGCTTTGGAGGGCGACATGGCCAAACGGTCGATCCGGGATATCGAGAACATCTGGTCCAATGTCGAGGGCGTCAAGAAACTGTCGGACCGGGTCATCGGTATCGGCCCGTTCGGCATGGGGCTGGACGCCATGCTGACCTGGGTGCCGGTCGTCGGCACGGCCTACACGGTCGGGACGGGCGGCTGGCTGATGCTTCAGGCCGTGCGGGCCAAGGCGACGCCGGCGACCCTGGCGCGCATGGGGGCCTATATGGCCATCGACACCGCCACCGGCACGGTGCCTATCGCGGGCGACATCGTCGACACCTTCTTTCCCGGACAGCTGATGGCGGCACGGGCGCTGCAAAAGCACATCGAAAGCACCCACTGGGTCGAGGACACCGAGGCCAATGCGCGCGCCACCGGCGACCACGAGATGCACGAAGCCCGCGTGCAGAACGACAAGACTCTGAAGCGGATCATCTATCTGCACGATTGAGATGCGCTGGCTAAGGCGGCCTAGCCATCGTTTATCCCTCAATGAAGCCGCCTGAAATCAACGGTATGACCCAAATGACCGACCGTCTCCCGGCCTGAGGAAGGGCTGCGTCCAGACTGATCTCCACAACAACGGAGAGAAGAATGAGCGACGATTTCAGCGCACGTCTGAACCTGCCCTATCTGGCGGCGGGGCAGATGCAGAAGCATGTAACCCTGAATACGGCCCTGACCCGGCTGGACGCCCTGTTGCAGACAGCGGTGGTCAGTCGCACGACGGCGATCCAGCCGGCCGATGCGTCGGACGGCGATCTTTATATCCTGCCGGGAGAGGCCGAAGGCGCGGTCTGGGCCGGGCGGCCAGCCGAAACCCTGATGCGGTTCGAGGGCGGCGGCTGGACCACCGTGACGACGCCGGACGGCATGATCGCCTGTGTTCTGGACGAAGGCGTCGTGGTGGTGCGGGCCGACGAGGGCTGGGTCGCGCTGGGGCAGAGACTGGGCGAGGTGCAGGGCCTGACGCGGCTGGCTATCGGGACGACCGCCGACGACGCCAATCCCCTTGCGGCCAAGATCAACGCCGCCCTGCTCACGGCGCGCAGCGTGGAGGAGGGCGGTGATGGCGACCTGCGCCTGACGCTGAACAAGACGACGGCGGGCGATGTCCTGTCGCTGCTGTTTCAGAGCGGATACGCCGCCCGCGCAGAGCTGGGTCTGATCGGCGACGACGATCTGAGCTTTAAGGCCTGCGATGACGCTGGGATATGGCGGTCGGTGTGGCGCGTGGATCGCGCGACGGGGCGTATTGGCTTCGATCAAGGCGCGGTCCGGCGCGAGACGACGCTGTTCACCAGCGATGACGACTATGCCCTGCCGGCCTGGGCGCGCTGGGTCGAGGCGACCTGCGTGGGCGGCGGAGGCGGCGGGGTCGCAGGGCTGGCGGGTCCGTCTGGCGCCCCACGCCTCGGCGGCGGCGGAGGCGGCGCCGGCGGGCTGAGCCTCGCGCGATGGTCGGCGGACGATCTGGACGGCGTCCTGACAATCACGGTCGGCGCCGGCGGAATCGGCGCCGTTTCGGGCGGCGATAGCGAGGTCGCGACAGGTGACATGGTTCTGTTACGCGCGACGGGCGGGGCCGCAGGCGGCTCTGGCGTCGGTGGGGCAGGCGGTATCGGCCAGCGGCCCGCCAATCCCGGCGGGGGCTCCTCGACAACCGCAACGGCGGCGACGGGCTCAGAAACCCTTTGCTCGGACGGGCCGGGCGGCGGCGGGGCAGGGGGCGGTCTGAGCGCGGCGGATATCGCCTATGCCGGAGGCGCGGGCGGTGTGGGCGGCTGGTCGGGCCTTCGCGCGGCCGGCGGCATTGCGGGCGCTGCGGGGCAAGCCTCGCCCAAGCCGTTGTTGTCGATCGTCGGAGGAGGCGGCGGGGGCGGTGACGCATCAGCGAGCGGAGTGGGCGGTCCCGGCGGCGCTGGTGCTCACTTCGGGGCCGGGGGCGGGGGAGGCGGCGCTGGTCTGACCTTCGGCGGCCAGGGCGGTTCGGGCGCTTCGGGCGCGGTTCTGATCACGGTGGTCGGATGAGCCGGCGTGGACATCCGGCTGAGCCGGTCGAGGTGCTGGAGGCTGAGGCCTGGGAAGCGCCCGACAGCCTCAGCGACGGGGAATGGCGCGCCCAGTTCGGTTGGGACGGCCGCTGCGCCGTCGAAACCTATGACGAGGAGGACGAACGATGACCCGACACAAACAGGGTGCGATCCCCTTGGCGGAGGGGCGGTGGTTGTTTCGTCGCCTCTACGTCTTCGCCGTCAGCGCGGGGCTGTGGGTGCTGTTGATGCGCACGGTCGGGCGGATGCCCGCTGAGATGCTGCCCAGGATCACGGACGGGCTGATGGGCCTGCTGGCCCTGATCCTTGTGCTCTATCTGGTGGCGCCGACCGCTCAGCAGTTGATCACCTTGATCGCCACCGCCCGGCTGCGGATCAGCGGAGGTCGACCATGAGCTTTCGTCTGTCCAGCCGGTCGCGCGCGCGGCTGATCGGTGTGCATCCGGCCCTGATTGCGGTGGTCGAGGCGGCCATGGCGCGCTCGCCGGTAGATTTCATGATCACCGAGGGGCTGCGCACGGCTGAACGTCAGACCGCCCTGATCAAGGCCGGCGCCAGCCGCACGACGCGCTCGCGCCATCTGACGGGCCACGCCGTCGATGTCGCCGCCCTGGTCGAAAGCCAGGTGCGATGGGACTGGCCGCTGTATGGCCGGATCGCCCAGGCGTTCAAGGCGGCGGCGCTGGATCTGAAGACGCCGCTGATCTGGGGGGGCGACTGGAAGACGCTGCGCGACGGGCCGCATTTCGAGCTGGATCGAAAGGCCTTTCCATGAGCGCTGGATCCATACTGCGGGCGCTGACGCCGCTCGGCTGGCTGGCGGCCGCTGTTGCAGCGCTGGCGCTGGGATTCGTGCTGCTGGGCGGGCTCGGCTTTCGCTGGGATCCGCTGAACTTGCAGCACAAGCGTCTGGAGGCCGCGCGCATTCAGGCGCGGGATGCGACCGCCGTGGCGGCGGCGCAGGCCGACGCCCGGCGGATTGAAACCGAAGGCGCGGCGGCTCAGGCCCAGCGCGTCGACCACTATCACCACATGACGGGGACGGCGGACCGGGCGACCACGGCCGCCGTCGCCCAGGCCAGGAGCGCCGTCGATGCCGATCAACCCTTGGAGACCCGCCGTGCTGATCGCCTGCGCGACCATGACGGCGAACTGTGCCGCATCGCCCCCGATCTCGACGGTTGCGCCGGCGCGGCTGGTCTTGCCGGAGGCGGCGACACGCCCGTGCGCGCTGGCCACCCTGCCGGCTGAACCGACGGCCGGCGATCTGGACGCGGCCTATCTGCTGCGCGGCGCCCAGATCGTGGCCTGCGATGGGGCTCGGCGGCTCGCGGTCGAGACCTTGTTGGCCGAACGCGTGATGCAGGACGCGCAGGTGCGACGCCGCGACTGACGCCCTGCAAAAACGACTCGGCAACTTCTGCCGCCTGGTGTGCAGGCTTGCCGGGTCGTTTCGCAAACCGTCGAGATAAGTTCAATGAAATCAGTGTCGACGTCTGGCTGACATCGCCTTTCGGACTGGCCCCGCCCTTGCTCTCCTGAAGACCGAGCAAAACGCTCCTGATGCCAAAATGGCGTCGGACATCACACGAAGTGAACAGGAAAGCCAAAATGGCTACGAGCATCAATACGAACTACGGCGCAGCTGTCGCCCTGCAAAACCTCAATGCGACCAACGCTATGTTGGAGCGCACGCAAAACCGTGTCTCGACGGGCCTGAAGGTGGGCTCGGCCAAGGACAACGGCGCGATCTACGCCATCGCGACGACCCAGCGCGCCAACATGGGCGCCATGGATGCGGTTCGGAATTCACTCCAGCGCGGACAGTCGATCGTCGATGTGGCCCTGGCCGCCGGCGACACCATCACCGCCGCCCTAGAAGAGATGAAGTCGCTGGCCGTCAGCATTCAGTCCTCGGTCGTCGGCTCCGCCGCTGAAACCTCTTATCTGGCCGATTTCAACGCCTTGGGTAAGGAAATCGACGCGGCGCTAAAGGGCGCGACCTTCGACGGCGTCAACCTGTGGAACACCACCACGGCCACCAACATCACCACCAACGTCAGCGGCGGAACCTATCAGATCGGTTTCGGAACGACCGACAAGGCGGCCGCCGCCCCGATCACAGCGGTCTCGGCCGGCACCGCCGCCCGCGCCGGCGCCACGACCGCCATCGTCGATACTGCTATCGCCACGATCACTGCGGATCTGGCCACGATCGGCACCCAGTCCAAGTCGGTCGGGCGTCAACTGACCTTCGTCAACAAGCTGCAGGACTCAACCGAAGCCGGCATCGGCAACCTGGTCGACGCCGATCTGGCCAAGGAAAGCGCCAAGCTGACCGCCCTGCAAACCAAGCAACAGCTGGGCGTGCAGGCGCTGTCGATCGCCAACCAAGGCAGCTCGATCCTGCTGAGCCTCTTCCGCAACTAAGCCCGCCACTGGGCTGAACGCTTCGCCTTTCGCCGTGTGGTGACCCCACGCAGGCGCAGACCAACTCGACTTGCGCTCGGCAAATCTTGCCTAGTGCGCCGACCAGCCCGGCAAAAGCTGCCGGGTCGGAAGGAGGGTAAATCAAAGGTAAATCAGTAAAATCAGTTAGTTGTAGGATTTTGCTCGGATCAGAAATGGCCCGGCAATTGCTTCTTACTCACCGAGCAAAAAGCTCCCGGCGGCAAAACGACGCCGGAAATCACTGAAGTGAACAAGGAGGGCCAGAAATGCCCAGCATCAATACGAACTACGGCGCCGCAGTCGCCCTGCAGAGCCTGAACAAGACCAACGCCCAGCTGGAAACCACCCAAAACCGGATCAGCACCGGCATGAAGGTGTCTTCGGCCAAGGACAATGGCGCGATCTTCGCCATCGCCACCCAGCAGCGCGCCAACGCCGCTTCGCAAGACGCAACGCGCAACTCGCTGCAACGCAGCCAATCGATCACCGACGTGGCCCTGGCCGCCGGCGACACCATCACCTCCGCCCTGGAAGAGATGAAGTCGCTCGCTGTCAGCATCCAGTCTTCGGTCGCCGGTTCGGATGCTGAGACGGCCTATCTGAAAGACTTCAACGCCTTGGGTACGGAAATCGCCAACGCGATCTCCGGCGCTTCGTTCGACGGCGCCAACAGCCTGACGACGCCTCTGGGCGTCGCCTCGGTGACGGGCCTGACGGGCGGCTCCGTCGCTCGTGCGGGCGCCACGACGGCTGCGGTCGACGCCGGCATCGCGACGGTCACATCGTCGCTGGCGACGCTGGGCACCCAGTCCAAGTCGCTGGGTCGCCAGATCACCTTCGTCAACAAGCTGCAGGACGCGATGGAAGCCGGTGTCGGCAACCTGGTCGATGCAGACCTGGCCAAGGAAAGCGCCAAGCTGACCGCCCTGCAAACCAAGCAACAGCTGGGCGTGCAAGCGCTGTCGATCGCCAATCAGGGCAGCTCGATCCTGCTGAGCCTGTTCCGCTAAGGCCCGCGGCCCGATCGCTAAGGCGGTCGGGCCAAGGCCGCATCTGATCGGTCGTCGGTTCCCGGCGCCCGGACCTGAGCAAAATGCTCACCCCGGCAAAACGCCAGGGGATCTCACGAAGTGAACAAGGAGGGCCAGAAATGCCCAGCATCAATACGAACTACGGCGCCGCAGTCGCCCTGCAGAGCCTGAACAAGACCAGCGCCCAGCTGGAGACGACCCAGAACCGGATCAGCACGGGCCTGAAAGTCTCCTCGGCCAAGGACAATGGCGCGATCTTCGCCATCGCCACGCAACAGCGCGCCAACGCCGCCTCGCAAGACGCGGTTCGCAACTCGCTGCAACGCGGTCAGTCCATCGTCGACGTGGCCCTGGCGGCCGGCGACACCATCACCTCCGCCCTGGAAGAGATGAAGTCGCTCGCGGTCAACATCGCCTCGTCCACGGGTTCGGCGAAGACGGCCTACGAGGCCGATTTCACTGCCCTGGGCAAGGAAATCAACGACGCGATCGCCGGCGCCAGCTTCGACGGGGTCAACCTGTTGAACACGGCCGCAGGCACGACCACCGACGTCCAGACGGGTTCGGGCACCTACCGCCTGGGCACCGCTACGGCGGTCAGCGCGAACACCCAACTGGCGATGTTCACGGCGGCGACGCCGACCGTCGCCAACTACACCACCGCGAACGTCGATCTGGCGATCGCGGGCGTGACCAGCACCCTGGCCACTTTGGGTACCCAGTCCAAGTCGGTCGGGCGTCAGATCACCTTCGTCAACAAGCTTCAGGACGCGATGGAAGCTGGCGTGGGCAATCTGGTGGACGCCGATCTGGCCAAGGAAAGCGCACGACTGACCGCCCTGCAAACCAAGCAACAGCTGGGCGTGCAGGCGCTGTCGATCGCCAATCAGGGCAGCTCGATCCTACTGAGCCTCTTCCGCTAAGGCCCGGAGACCTCGCCGTCTCGGCGGCGGGGTCGTGGCCTTGAACCCCGAGCAAAACGCTCACCCCGGCAAAACGCCGGGGCTCTCACGAAGTGAAAAGGAGGGCTAGAAATGCCCAGCATCAATACGAACTACGGCGCCGCAGTCGCTCTGCAGAGCCTGAACAAGACCAGCCAACAGCTGGACACGACCCAAAACCGGATCAGCACCGGGATGAAGGTGTCGTCGGCGAAGGACAACGGTGCGATCTTCGCGATCGCCACGTCGCAACGCGCCAACGCCGCCTCGCAGGACGCCGTTCGCGCCGGCCTGCAACGCACACAGTCGATCACCGACGTGGCTCTGGCCGCCGGCGATTCCGTCACTTCCGCTCTGGAAGAGATGAAGTCGCTCGCCGTCAACATCGCCTCGTCGACCGGCTCGGCGCAGACGGCCTATCTGGCCGACTACAACGCTCTGGGTCTGGAAGTCGCCTCGGCGATCTCCGGAGCCACCTTCGATGGCGTCAACAGCCTGACGACGCTGGGTTCGAATGCGGCGATCACTGCGGTGAACACCGGCAGCGTCACGGCCGCCAACGCCACCGCTGCGAACGTCGACGCCGCCATCGCGGCGACGACCAGCGCCCTGGCCACCCTGGGCACCCAGTCCAAGTCGCTGGGCCGCCAGATCACCTTCGTCAACAAGCTTCAGGATGCTCTTGAAGCTGGCGTGGGCAATCTGGTGGACGCCGATCTGGCCAAGGAAAGCGCCAAGCTGACCGCCCTGCAAACCAAGCAACAGCTGGGTGTGCAGGCGCTGTCGATCGCCAACCAGGGCAGCTCGATCCTGCTGGGCCTGTTCCGCTAAGACGCGCAGCCGGAGCGGTTTCGCGACCGCTCCGGCTGATCGTTTGTTTCTCTAGAGGGCGTGGGCCGACCTGCGCGTGGAGCCATGACAGACAATGTCGCGAGATCAGTAAGCGTACCTCAGATTTCTCCCGTCGCTCCGATCGCCGTGCAGCCGGCGACGCCGGCGCCGGTTGCGAAAAACGACAACAACGACGCCAGCCGCTTTCGCCTGACCATCGAGGCCGTGGGCGACAACCGCTTCGTCTACAAGGTCCTGGACCGGGTGACGGGGGAGGTGATTCGTCAGTTGCCGCGCGAGGATGTCGAAAAGCTGAACAGCGACCCGACCTATCGCGGCGGTCGTCTGGTCGATACCGCCGTCTGACGACAGGCGAGGGCTCAGACTTTTTAACGCCGCCGGCTCGCCGGACGGCGAAATCATGGTTTCCGGCGCGTTAACCATGTGATTACGACTCATGGTTAATGCTGTAGCCCACAGAACGTCCGGGGGCTTGAAGCCATGACCACCAGCATCCACACCAACACCTCGGCGATGATCGCCTTGCAGAATCTGAACCGCACCAACGACCAGTTGGCGGCGACGCAGAGCCGGGTGAACACGGGGCTGAAGGTTCAGGGCGCGCGCGACAACGCCGCAGTCTGGGCGGTGGCCCAGGGGCAGCGCGCCGACCGGGGATCGCTCGAAGCCGTCACCACCAGCCTGAACCGCGCGACGTCCATCGCCGACGTGTCGCTGGCGGCCGGCGAGCAGATCTCGGACATCCTGCTCGAGTTGAAGCAGAAGGCGACCGCAGCGGCGGACCCGAGCGCCAGCACCGCGACCCGCACCTCCTACAATGATGAGTTTCAGGCGCTGCTGAGCTCGATCGACTCGTTCGCCAACAACGCCATCTTCGACGGCGCCAACATTCTGGACGGTTCGGCGACGACGACACTGAACTTTCTGGCCAGCGCCGACGGTGCCGAAACCATCGCGCTGGATCGGCAGAACCTGACTGTCGCCGGCCTGTCGCTGACCGGCTCGACTTTGACCAGCCAGGCCAACGCCACGACGGCCCTGGCCGCCGTCAACGCCGCCATCACCACCAGCAGTGCGCGTCTGGCCGAACTGGGCGCCCAGTCCAAGCAGATCGAGCGCCACACCACCTATGTCGGCAAGCTGTCGGACGCGCTGGAAGCCGGCATCGGCAATCTGGTCGACGCGGACCTGGCCAAGGAAAGCGCCCGCCTTCAGGCCCTGCAGGTCCAGCAGCAGCTCGGCGTTCAGGCCCTATCGATCGCCAACCAGGCGCCGCAGGTCATCCTGTCGCTGTTCAAGGGCTGATCCGACAGCTTAACGGTTCCTTATCGACCCCCGCCGCACGTTAGGGTCGGAGCCGTCTGAATGATCAACAACAGCTATTTGCTGGGTCTGTTCGGAACGACGACGGGGACGTCGTCGTCAGGCGCCGCCACGACCGCCAGCACGGCTGTCAAAACCAAGAAGACCCAACCGACGGCCCCCTGGTCGTCCACGGCGACACCGGCGAAGGCTAGCGATCTGGTCCGTGCGGCCCTAGGCGGTCGCCGCCTGATCGACGAAGGCAATGTCAGCCTGGATCTGGCCGGCGCCTCCACAGACTACCGCAAGATGTTCGCCCTGTATCAGGGCCTGAACACGTTGGGCGCTCTGGCCGACCGTGCTGGCGTCAAGGGGCTGAGCGCGTCGGAAGCCGCTCTGGTGTCCAAGCGGTTCGGCGAAGGCCTGGCCGAACTGTCGACCTATCTCGGCGCCGCCAGTTTCGAAGACATGCGGCTGGTGCAGGGCGTGGCCCAGACCTCGGTCAAGAGCACCTATGCGGTGGAACGGGCGCCGACCAGTTTCGTCACCGCCCCCATCCACGACGGCGACCCCACCGCCTCGGTCAAGGCGTTCGAGGGTGACGTGAAGTTTTCCGTGACCGTCAAGACGGCGGCCGTGGAGCAGGCGATCGCCATCGACCTGTCGGAGATGGGCGAGACCGATCGGTCGCTGGCCAATGTCACCGCCTATATGAACGGCAAGCTGGAGGACGCGGGCGTCGCGACGCGCATCAGCGCTCAGTTGATCCCCGCCGAGCCCAAGACGGTCAAAAGCGGGACAAAGACCATCACTCTGCCGGCCGGACCGGATCAGTGGGCGTTGAAGGTCAATGGCGGGACCGGCGAAGCCATCAGCTTCCAGGCTGTCGACACCTCCGATGCCGTCTATGTGACGCAAGGGGTCGGCAAGACCGGCACGGCGGGCCAACTGCTGAAGTTCCAGGCCGACGGCGGCGCGGCGCCGGCCGCCCAGCAGGGCGTCGATGATCCGTTCTGGGTCGAGGGCAGGGTGGGGCACGCCAACCTTCCCGACGGGGTCGCCGCGGTGAAGGCCAGCGCCGTGGCGCCGGACGGTTCCGTCTGGGTCGTCGCCGAACTGACGGCGGGCGACGCCAGTCAACCGATCAAGGGCGCGCGCGATGTCGCCCTGATGAAATACGATTCCGCCGGCAATCTGATGCAGACCAAGCTACTCGGCGCCGCCTCCAGCGCCAACGGCTTCTCCATCGCTATCGACGACGACGGCCGGGTCGCCCTGGCCGGATCGGTGACCGGGGCGCTGGAACCTGGCAAGAGCGGCGACAACGCGTCCGTGGCCGACAGTTTCGTCTCTGTGTTCGACAGTTCGGGGCAGGAGTTGTGGACCCAGCGGCGCGGGGCCAAGGCGGCCGACGAGGCGACCGAGGTTCGCTTCGGCGCCGACGGCATGGTTTATGTCGCCGGCCGGTCGAAGTCCGCCATGCCGGGCAATGCGGCCCTGGGCGGCTGGGATTCCTATCTTCAGGCCTTCCAGGAAAAGCCGATCAAGATCAACGGCCCGGACGTGGGCGTAAACGTCGCGACCGTGCAGTTCGGCACCAGCGGCGACGATTCCGTTCAGGCCATGACGGTGTCGGGGAACGACCTCTACACGGGCGGCGTCGAGAACGGGAAGGCGGTCGTGCGCCGCTTCACCCTGGACGCCGAGGGCGTACCGAGCCTGGCTTCGACGCGTGACCTTGGCTACGCCAGCGGCGCGATCGCCGGCATATCGGTCGAGAACGGCAAGGTCGTCGTGACCGGCCATACCGAGAACACCGCCCTCGATATCGCCACGGTGACCAACGACCATGCCGGCGGCAGCGACGTCTTCATCGCCACATTGTCGACGGACCTTCAGGCCTCGGCAAACGACCGGCTGACCTATTTCGGCGGGGCGGGCGCGGACACCGCCGCCGACGTCGCCATCAAGGACGGAAAGGTCTGGATCACCGGCACGAACCGGGCGGACGGCGCTGGCAAGGACGACCCCACATCCGGCTATCTTGCGCAGATCGATCTCGCCACCGGCCAGGTTCAATCGAACCGAACCTGGCGCGCGGACGGCGATCAGGCCAAGCCGACCAGCCTGAGCATCGCAGCGGGCGGGGCCAGCGTGCTCGACCGCCTCGGCCTGCCTCAGGGCCAGATCATGCAGGCGGATTCCAAGCTGCTGACCGTCGCCACCTCGGCTCGCGTCGGCGATCAGTTTTCAATCAGCCCCGCAGCCGGCGGCCGCGCCGTCACAGTAACCATCGACGCCAAGGACACGCTGGAAAGCCTGGCCAAGAAGATCAACGCCGCCTCCGGCCGCCAACTGGAAGCCAAGGTCATCACCGACCTGAAGGCCAAACCCATCGTCCAGCGGCTGGAAATCAAGACGGCGGCCAACAAGGACGGCGCCGTCATCTCCGCCGGAGCGATCGGCAAGGACGCCCTGGGCGCGCTGGGCCTGACGCCCGGCTTCGTCGGTCCGGTGAAGCCGGACAAGGACGCGATCAAGACCTATGGGCTGAATCTGTCGAACAAGCTGAACCTGAACGATCCCGCCGCGATCAAGGCGGCCATCGATTCGCTGGCCCAGGCGATGACGGCGGTCCGGTCCTCCTATCGCGCCCTGGCGCCGTCGACCGGCGGTATAACCAACACCCAGACCGGCAACGGCTCCTCGACCGCCTATCAGCAGACGCAGCTGGCGAACTATCAGGCTGCGCTGAGCCGCCTGACGGCTTGATCGCGGTCGGGACCGGTCAAGGCGGTTGACGCCTGACGCCGGGTCGGAGTTATTGACCTCCTCATCCGCGAAAGCCCGTTCATGGCCCTTCCGAAAGACAACCGCGTCATCCTGTTGGTCGGCGCCGGCGTGGCGATCGTCATCGCCGTCGTTCTCGCCCTGATCTTTACGGGCGGCGGCGACAAGACGACGGAAGCGCCGCCGGCGTCCAAGGGCGGTCTTGTTGTCAATCTGGCCGAGGCGCCCACGTTGGAGCCGACGCGGGAACTGCGCTGCTTCGTCGACGGGCAGTTCGTCGGCATGGCGACCCTGGCGGTCTGCGCTCAGCGCAATGGCCTGGCGACGGACGCTCTGGACGTCGGGCTGGACGCCACGGGCGCCTTGGCCGCCGCCCCGACCGCCGCCTTCGCCCCGCCGCCCGAACTGCCTGCCGTGGAGATGGCCGAAACCTCGCCGCCGGCCTCCGTCGAACAAACGCCTGCGCCGCGCCCCACCCCCGTGGCCAGCGGCAGCCCCTGCTTGCGCCACACCGGCTCGGACTGGCGCACCCTGTCGCCAAGCATGAGCCTGAATGCCTGCGTTCAGGCGCTTTACGCCGGAACATGCGTCGGGCCGGGCGACGCCCAATACGGCCGCTGGGGCGATACGACCCTGCGTCTGGTGCCGCGCCGGGTGGAACAGTCCAATGACAACAACCGTTTCAGGACCTTGGCCGAGCAGGATCGCAACTGCCAATTCACGGGAATGAACTGATGCGTTTCGTCGCCCTTGCCGCCATCGCCGGGACCGCTCTGCTGGGCGCCTGCTCCAACGAACCCAAATATGAGTTCGCCGATGGCGCCTGCTACTTCGTGGCGACGCCGGACAATGCGCCGCCACGCCTGCAGAAAATCGCCGACAACCAGCCCCAGCTCGAACAATGCGCCGCGCGGCTGGAGGAGATGCGTCTTCGCTTCCTGCGCATGGGTGGATCGAACCAGGAAATCGCCGGCGCCTATCAGGGCCGCTTCATCTTTGTGGACCGCGAAGGGGTCAAGATCGGCAAGAGCCTGAACGGCAGCCGCTTCTTCGCCATGGCCCGCACCGGCGACGGCCGTCTGGCCATCCCCGGGGCCATCCAACGCGACGAGACGGGCCGTCCCGTCGCCATCGCGGCCGACCCTGCCGCCAAGTAAGGCTTGCGCGACCGGAACGAAAGTGGAACATTCCGTTAACGCTTATCCACTGATTTAGCGGGTTTGCTGTCGAAAGGGCTGGCGATGAGCCGTCGCCCCGGTCAGACATCGGACTGAATTGACGGGGCGGGCGAAGTCGCCGCCGCCTCACACGAGAAGGAAGTTTCCATGGCGGGCAGCGTCAACAAGGTCATTCTGGTCGGCAATCTTGGGCGCGATCCCGAGATCCGCTCCATGCCCAACGGCGATCGCATCGCCAACCTGTCCATCGCCACTTCGGAAACCTGGCGCGACAAGTCCTCGGGCGAGCGCAAGGAAAAGACCGAGTGGCACCGGGTCGTCATCTTCAACGACAACATCGTCAAGGTGGTCGAGAACTATGTGAAGAAGGGCTCGACCGTCTACATCGAGGGCGCGCTCCAGACCCGCAAATGGACCGATCAGCAAGGCGTCGAGAAATATTCGACCGAGATCGTCGTCAGCCGCTTCAAGGGTGAACTGACGATGCTGGGCGGCCGTTCGGAAGGCGGCTCGTCGGGCGGCGGTTACGGCGGCGGCGGTGGCGGCTACGGCGGCGGTCGCGGCGATGACGACTATTCCTCGGGCTTCTCCACCGGCGGCGCCAACAAGCCGAGCGGCCCCAAGGAAAGCTACGACCTGAACGACGACATTCCGTTCTGAGGTAGTCTGACTTGGCGATCGCTGCAGGCGGTCGCCAAGCCAGACTTCTGAGCGGAAACCTGAGGTCATCCAAAGTGAGCCGACGTGGCGGGCGCGCCGTGCCATAGGGCGGTTATGACCGACGTGCATTCCGAAGTTGCGCATGCGCCCGCGCCCCTGCCCAAGAGGCCTCACGCCCTGACGGGGCTGGAGATCGCCGCCATTGTGGCGATCATCGTGGTGTGGGGCGTCAACAACGCCGGGGCCAAGCTGGCGACGCAGGAGCTGTCGCCGCTGCTGGTCGGGGCCATCCGTTTCGGCATCGCCACCGCCTGTCTGATCGCCTTTGTGCGGCCGCCCTTCCCGGACTGGAAGAGCCTGATGCTGATCGTCATCATCGGCGGGCCCATCCAGTACGGCCTAGCCTATACCGCCTACTGGCTCGCGACGGACGTCAGCCCGGTGACGGTGGCCAACCAACTGTGGATCCCCTTCACCACCCTGTTCGCGTTCCTGATCCTGGGCGAGCGGCTGTCCAAGGCGGCCTTGGTCGGTATGGGCGTAGCCTTCGTGGGCGTGGCCTGGATGACGCTGGACGCCCATGCGCTGCAGGACTGGAAGGCCATTCTGGTCGCCATCGCGGCCGGCGCCGCCTGGGGCGTGACCACGGTGGTGGCGCGCCGCACCACCTCCATCCCGCCGCTGAAGATGCAGGGTCTGCTGGCGCTGGGCGCCTTTCCCGTCATGGCCTTCGGCTCGGCGGTATTCGAGCATGGCCAGTGGGAGGCGGTGAAACGCGCCACGCCCATGATCTGGGCCTCCTTGTTGTGGGCGGGCGTGGTGTCGTCCGTACTGGCGACCACCCTGCTGTTCTGGCTGGTCCAGCGGCGCGAGGCGGGCCGGGTGACGCCCTATCTGCTGGTCACGCCCGTGGTGTCGATGTTCATCGGCTGGAGCTTCATGGGCGACATCCTGACGCCGCAGATTCTGACGGGATCGGCCATCACCATGGGCGGGGTCGCCCTTGTGGCCCTGGCCGAACGGGGCTTGCGCGCGGGCGCCGCCAAGGCTTGATCTGTTCCTGATCGTTTCAGGAGCCCACCATGCACCACGCCCCGCTCGACGCCGACCACGTCTCCCGCCGCTGGCTGGGCAAGGCGAAGCACGATCTTGCGGCGAACGAAGCGGTCGTGGTGCAGAGCACCGCCGATCGTCGGCCCGTTTCCGAAGACATCAATGAGACCTTTGACGACCGTCAGACGTTCGGCGAGCGGTTGGCCGACCGGGTGGCGGCCTTCGGCGGTTCGTGGCCGTTCATCATCGCGTTCGGCGTCTTCCTGGCGATCTGGACCGGGCTGAACCTGCTGCTGCGCAAGGACGCCTTCGACCCCTATCCCTTCATCTTCCTGAACCTGGTCCTGTCGATGCTGGCGGCGATCCAGGCGCCGGTCATCATGATGAGCCAGAACCGCCAGGCCGCGAAGGATCGGCTGGATGCGGGCAACGACTATCAGGTCAATCTGAAGGCCGAGATCGAGATCATGGCCCTGCTGGAAAAGGTCGAACACCTGACCGCACGGCAAGAGGAGCAGACCGAACTGATCCGCCATCTGCTCGCGCAAAAAGAGACCCGCTGAACGCTGTCCAGCGGGCCACTTTCCGTTTCGGAGAGAAGATCAGCTAGCGCTGAGCGCCGCGCAGGCCACCCGGTCGCCCGCGCCGCCGATGGGCTGGGTCGAGTGATCGTCGGGGTTGGCGTGGATGATGATGGCCGAGCCGTCGGCGTCCCACAGCCATTGGCCAGGGCCTTCGGACGAGATCCGGGCGCGGGTCGTGAACAGTTCGGCGTTCACCTTGCCGTCCGCACCGGCCCAGACGTTGGGCAGGTCGCCGTCGTCCGGCCCGGCGGCGTTCAACAGACCGTGCGGGGCCTTGGGCTCGCCGTGGTTGATGTGGGCGCCGGACGAGGTGAAGGGGGCGGCGCATTCGCCGGTCGCATGGATGTGGATGCCGTGCCATCCGGGCGTCAGGCCAGAAGCCTCGATCTTCATCAGCAGGCCCGTCGGTCCCTGACGCAGGTCGACGCGGCCGATATTGGCGCCCGAGGCGTTGATCAGAACGGCCTGTCCCGTCGCGCCGACCGGCGCGCGTTCGACGGCCGCCTGGGGCGCGTTTCCGGTCGCGGCGCAGGCGGTTGTCAGGGCCAAGGGCGAGGCGAGGAGAAGGGCGGCGGCGAGGCGGGTGGCGCGCATGTCGAAAGTCCTTTCAGAGACGGGCTTTCACGGCGACGTCGCTTTGCCACCGAGGCCCTGGAATGCTAGAAATCGTCACAGCGGATCACGTTCCGATTCCGGCCGCATAAAGCCACGCTTCATTGACCGACGACAGCTACGAAAACGCCGCATCTCCGATCGTTCCGGGAGGCGGCGGCTCCGACATTTCCACGATCACGATCGAGGACGAACTGAAGCGTTCGTACCTCGACTACGCCATGAGCGTGATCGTCTCGCGCGCGCTTCCCGACGCCCGGGATGGGCTGAAGCCGGTTCACCGTCGCATCCTGTATTCGATGCACGACCTGAACATGACGCCGGAGCGCAGCTATTCGAAATGCGCCCGCGTCGTCGGTGACGTGCTGGGCCGGTTCCACCCCCACGGCGACGCCTCGGTCTATATGGCCCTGGTGCGGATGGCGCAGCCGTTCTCGATGGGGCTGATGCTGGTCGACGGCCAGGGCAACTTCGGTTCGGTCGACGGCGATATGCCTGCCTCGATGCGTTACACCGAGGCCCGGATGGCCCCGGCCGCCGTCGCCCTGATGGCCGATATCGACAAGGACACGGTCGATTTTCAGCCGAACTATGATGAGAAGGAGCTGGAGCCGGTCGTCCTGCCGAGCCGGATTCCGAACCTGCTGGTCAACGGCGCGGGCGGCATCGCCGTCGGCATGGCGACCAACATCCCGCCGCACAATCTGGGCGAGGTCGTCGATGCGGCCCTGGCCCTGCTGGATGATCCCAACGTCACCGACGACACCCTGCTGGACATCGTGCCCGGTCCAGACTTCCCGACCGGCGGCGAGATCATGGGCCGCACCGCCCCGCGCAACGCCCTGCGAGATGGTCGCGGCTCGGTCGTCGTGCGCGGCCGCGCCTCGGTGGAAGAGATCCGCAAGGACCGCGAGGCCATCGTGGTCACCGAACTGCCCTATCAGGTCAACAAACAGACCCTGATCGAGCGCATCGCCGAAATGGTGCGCGAGAAGCGGCTGGAAGGCATTTCCGACGTTCGCGACGAATCCGACCGCCAGGGCATGCGGATCGTGATCGAGCTGAAGCGCGACGCGTCCGGCGACGTGATCCTGAACCAGCTGTGGCGCTATACGGCCATGCAGAGCTCGTTCGGCGTCAACATGCTGGCGTTGAACCATGGCCGACCCGAGCAGATGGGCCTGCGCCAACTGCTGCAAATCTTCCTCGATTTCCGCGAGGAAGTCGTCGTCCGCCGCGTCAAGTTCGAGCTGAACAAGGCCCGCGACCGGGGCCACGTCCTGGTCGGTCTGGCCGTCGCCGTCGCCAATATCGATGAAGTGATTCACATCATCCGCTCCTCGGCCGATCCGACCGAGGCGCGCGAGCGGCTGCAGGCCAAGGCCTGGCCGGTCGGCGACATGATGGCCCTGGTCGAGCTGATCGCCGATCCGCGCACCGTTATCGTCGAGGGTGACAAGATCCGCCTGACCGACGAACAGGCCCGCGCCATCCTGGCCCTGACCCTGTCGCGTCTGACCGGCCTGGGCCGCGACGACATCTTCGGCGAGGCGCACGGCCTGGCCGACACCATCCAGGGTCACCTGACCATCCTGTCCGACCGCAAGAACGTCCTGGCCATCATCCGCGACGACCTGATCGACGTGAAGGATCGGTTCGCCGTTCCGCGCCGCACCCTGATCGGGGAAGGCGACGGCGAGATGGAGGATGAGGACCTGATCCCACGCGAGGACATGGTCGTCACCGTCACCCACGGCGGCTACGTCAAGCGTGTGGCGCTGAACGCCTATCGGACCCAGCATCGCGGCGGCAAGGGCCGCAGCGGCATGTCGATGAAGGACGAGGACGCCATCACCGGCGTGTTCAGCGCCTCGACCCACACCCCGGTCCTGTTCTTCGCCACCAACGGCAAGGCCTACAAGCTGAAGACCTGGCGTCTGCCGCTGGGCAACCCGCAATCGCGGGGCAAGGCTTTCGTCAATCTGCTGCCCATCGAGCCGGGCGACAGCATCATGAACGTCCTGCCACTGCCCGAGGACGAAACGACCTGGGGCGACTACGACATCATGTTCGCCACCAGCTCGGGCGACGTGCGGCGCAACAAGCTGTCGGACTTCGCCACGGTCAACCGCGCCGGCAAGATCGCCATGAAGCTGGAAGGCTCTGACCGCATGGTCGGCGTCGGCCTCTGCACGGCGGACGACGATGTGCTGCTGACGACGGCGCTGGGCCGGGCGATCCGGTTCAAGGCCGACGACGTGCGCGTCTTCAAGGGCCGGGATTCGACCGGCGTCCGGGGCGTGCGCCTGCAGGACGGCGACGAGGTCATCTCCATGGCCATCCTGGGCCGTGTGGACGCGACGCCGGAAGAACGCGCCGCCTACGTCAAACACGCCAACGCCATGCGCAAGGCCCTGGCTGGCGCGGATGCGGAAGAGGATGCGCCTGTTGTCGAGGCCGATGACGAGGCCGCCGGCGACGCCGTTCTGTCGGTCGAGCGGATCGCCGAACTGGGCGCCGCCGAACAGTTCATCCTGACGGTCACTGAAACCGGCTTCGGCAAGCGGTCCTCGGCCTATGAGTATCGTCGCACGGGTCGCGGCGGCCAGGGTTTGACGGCCCACGGCCTGGGCGGTCGCGCCGGCACGCGTCTGGCGGCGGCCTTCCCGGTCGAGGAGACGGACGACCTTCTGCTGGTCACCTCGGGCGGTCAGATGATCCGCACCCGCATCGACCAGGTCCGCATCGTCGGCCGCTCCAGCCAGGGCGTCACCATCTTCCGCACCGGCAAGGACGAAAAGGTCGTCTCGGTCGAACGTCTGCCGGAAAGCGGCGGCGCGAATGACGCCGATGTCGGCGGAGAAGACGGCGGCGAGGCCTGATCCGCCTCCGCCCAGAGGGCAAGGGGAGGGGCGTTTGATCGCGACGATTCTGATCGACGGCCTTCCCGCCACGCCTGACGACCTGGCGCATCAGGCCGTGGTCAACTACGGCGCCTACACCTCATTTCGCGTCGAGAACGGCGCCGCGCGGGGCCTCGATCTCCACCTCGCCCGTCTGGAGCAGGCCGCCGTCGAACTGTTCGGCGAAAGCCCCGGCGAGACCGATTTCCGGCGTCTGATGGCGCTGGCCGTCGCCGGTCGCGACGTCTGCTGGCTGCGCGTCAGCCTGTTCTCGCCCGAGATCGGCCATCGCGACCCGGCCTTCGTCGGCCGACCCAAGGTGATGACCAGCGTCTCCCCTGCGCCGCCGCCGCTGGCGAACCGTGTGCGGATCACCGCCGTGCCCTACGAACGCGAAGCGCCGCATCTGAAGCATCTCGCCACCTTCGGCCTGGTCCGAGCCCGCCGCGCCGCGCGCGCCGCCGGGTTTGACGACGCCCTGTTTGTCGATGGGGCAGGGCGGGTGTCAGAGGGCACGCTGTGGAACATCGGCTTCGTCCAAGGCGACCGGATCGTCTGGCCCCAAGCCCCGATGCTGGCTGGCGTGACCCAGGCCTTGATCATGCGCGGGCTGCCCCAGGTCGGGCTGACCAGTAAAACGCGACCGATCCGCCTCGACGAGATCGGGGTCTTCGACGGTGCTTTCCTGTGCAACAGCGCCACGCCCGTCTGTCCGATCACCACCATCAACGATCTCGCCTTCGCCAATGATCCGGTCCTGCTCGCCAAGGTCGAAGCGGCCTGGAGCGCCCAGGCGCCCCAGCCCATCGCGGATCATGACGATGACGAAGGCGTCAGCCGGCTAGGCCGCTGATTTCGCACCTGCTAAACGACGCTGACGCCACGCGACAGGCCGGGGAGACACGCATGCGCATCGGACTTTATCCGGGCACCTTCGACCCGGTGACGAACGGGCATACCGACATCATCAAGCGTGCGCTGAAGTTGGTGGACCGGCTGGTCATCGGCGTGGCCCAGAACGACGACAAGGGGCCGCTGTTCTCGACCGCCGAACGGGTCGAGATGCTGAAGGCCGAGATGGCCCCCCTCGGCGGCGACATTGTGGTCCAGCCGTTTTCGACCCTGCTGATGCATTTCGCCGAAGAGCTGGACGCCAGCGTCATCATTCGGGGGCTGCGCGCCGTCGCCGACTTCGAATACGAATTCCAGATGACGGCCATGAACCAGCGCCTCAATCAGGACATCGAGACCGTATTCCTGATGGCCGATCCGCGCCATCAGGCGATCGCCTCGCGGCTCGTCAAGGAGATCGCCCGACTGGACGGCGCGATCGACAGTTTCGTCAGCCCCGCCATCGCCGAGCGCGTGCGGGCCAAGGTCAAGAACGGTTAGGGTAGACAAGACCATGCGTAAGGCCATCATCGCAGCGACCGTCGCCGCTCTTCTTGCAGCTGGCGCGGCCCAGGCTCCGGCTGTGGCGCAGACGGCGCCGGCGGCGTCCGACTGGCGCGCCATTGCACCGGAAAACCTGCTTGTTATCGATACCTCCGAGGGCCGGGTGCTGGTCGAACTGATCCCCGTCGCCGCGCCCAACCATGCGGACCGCATCCGCACCTTGGCCAATCAGGGCTTCTATGACGGTCTGAAGTTCCACCGCGTCATCCCTGATTTCATGGCGCAAACCGGCGATCCGAAGGGGACGGGCGAGGGTGGCAGCGAGCTGCCGGACCTGAAGGCCGAGTTCAGCTTCCGTCGCGGTCGCGACGCCGGCTTTGTCGCCGTGCCGAGCGTGGGCGCAGGCGTGCGCGGTCTGGTCGGCGATCTGCCGGTCCAGACCCAGCCCGACGCCCAGATGATGGTCACCGCCGACTTCAAGGTCGACGCCCAGGGCCTGTTCTGTCCCGGCGTGCTGGGCATGGCCCGCTCGGGTTCGCCCGACAGCGCCAACAGCCAGTTCTTCCTGATGATGGGCGCGCGCGAACAGCTGGACGGCATCTACACCGCCTTCGGACGCGTGGTGTCCGGCCTGGATGTGGTCGGCAAGCTGAAGAAGGGTTCGGACGCCGAGGACGGCAAGGTGACCGATCCCGACGTCATGACCCGCGTCCGCATGGCCTCGGCCCTGCCCGAAGCCGAGCGTCCGACGGTGCGCGTCCTGAACGCCGGCAGCGCCGCTTTCGCCGAACGGATCGCTGCGGCGCGCGCCGCGCGCGGCGCCGCCTTCAGCGTCTGCGACATTCAGCCGGTCGCCGAAGTGACCGGCGGCTGACGCTTTCGCAAACGGGGGAGGGGACGATGACGATCCGAACGATGGCGATGGCGGCGGCCGTGCTGGCTTCGACCGCGGGTGCCGCCCTGGCGCAGGACGCGACCGCCGTTCCCGCGCCTCCGCCGCCGCCCGGAGAATGGCGCACGATCGCGCCCGAGAACCTGCTGGTGATCGACACCAACAAGGGGCGGGTGCTGGTCGAACTGGCGCCCGAGCTCGCGCCCGCCCATGTCGAACGCATCAAGCTGCTGGCGTCGCGCGGATTCTTCGACAACCTGGTCTGGCACCGGGTGATCGACTGGTTCATGGCTCAGACCGGCGATCCGCTGGGCACGGGCGAGGGGCAGAGCTGGTATCCCGACCTTAAGGCCGAGTTCACTTTCCGCCGTGGCGCGGACATGGCCTTCACCCCGGTCGCGGCCCCGGTCGGCGCCCTGGTCGGCTTCGTCGATTCCATCCCGGTCCAGACCCAGCCCGACGCCCTGATGTCCGGCACCAGCGACAAAAAGGTCCACGGTTGGGCTCTCTATTGCCCGGGCGTCGCGGGCATGGCGCGTGACGAGGGCAACGACACCGCCAACAGCCAGTTCTTCTTGATGCGTCAGGCCTATCCGGCGCTGGACAAGCGCTACACCGTCTGGGGTCGGGTCGTGTCCGGCCTGGACGTCGTGCGATCCCTGAAGGCCAGCGACACGCCGGATGGTCTGGTTCAGGGACCGGATCAGATGACCCGCGTCCGCGTGGCGTCGGATCTGCCCGCCGCCGAACGTCCGACGGCGGCCGTCCTGAACACCAACTCCGCCACCTTCCAGACCCTGGCGCAGCAGGCGCGTCAGGCGCGCGGCGCGGATTTCTCGGTCTGCGATATCGAACTGCCGGTGCGCGTCACGCCCGCCGCCTGATCAGGCGGCGGGGGCCGGCCGGCCCCGTCCGCGTCGACGACGCCGTCCTCTCGGCGGCTTCTTGTCTTCGCGCATCCTTTGCAGCAGCAGGCCTTCGCGCAGGCCCCGGTCCGCCACCCGCACCCGTTCCGACGGCCAGGCGCGCTGCACAGCCTCCAGGATGGCCGCGCCCGCCAAAACGAGGTCCGCCCGATCGGGACCGATGCAGGCCTCGCGCGCCCGGCCGTCCGGGCCCAGCGCCTTCAGGCGATCCGCCGCGGCCTCGCAATCGGCGCGCGTCATCCACAATCCATCGACCCGGTCGCGATTGTAGCGCGGCAGATTCAGGTGGATGCCCGCCAGGCTGGTGATCGCGCCCGAGGTGCCGACCAGATGCGTCCGGTTCTGCCGGAACAACTCCAGCATCGGTTCGTCGACGATCCCGCCTGCTGCAATGGCCGCGCCCATGTCGGCGACCATCGCCTCGTACCAGGCCTCGCCAGAGTTCGGCGGCTCGGGATGCCGCTCGGCCAGGGTCACGACTCCTACCGGCGCCGACATCCAGGCGGTGGTCGTCCAGTCGGTACCGCTGCGCTTCAGCCACGACATCTCGGTCGACCCCCCGCCGACATCGATGACCAGCACCGCCTCGGCCTTTGGGTCGATCAGGTTCAGGCATCCCTCGACCGCCAGCCGCGCCTCTTCGGCGGGATCGATGATGCGCAGGCGCAGGCCCGTGCCCTTGCGCACCCGGTCAATGAAGTCATCGCCGTTCTCGGCCGCGCGGCAGGCCTGGGTGGCGACGGCGCTCAATCGCGCCGAATCGACGCCTTTGCGCACGATCCGCTCGGCGCACAGGGCCAGGGCGTCATAGGCCCGGTCCATGGCGCGCGGGTCCAGAAGGCCCGTTCGCGACAGCCCTTCGCCCAGCCGCACGATGCGGCTGAAGCTGTCGACCACGCGAAAGCCTTCGCGTGACGGCCGCGCGATCAGCAGCCGGCAATTGTTGGTCCCCAGATCGAGCGCGCCATACAGCGGCGCATCTCGACCCGACGCATCCCGCGAACGGGAAGGCTGGGACCGCTCGTCGCGCCGTCGAGGCGCGCCGTGGGTCTCCGGCATGGGCCGTCATCCGTTGTGGGCGGTCCAAAGCGGCGCCCGTCCTGATCAGCCTAACCCGTCAAGATCGTCCGCGCCAAGCCATTCTGTCAGGAAGATGAACAGCCCTGTCGGCATTGGGGTCATGCGCTGAATCGTATGAAGCGCGATGACCCGCATTCAGACAGCACGTTTCGCCATCGGCCAGATCGTACGCCACCGCGACGACGCCTTTCGTGGCGTCGTGATGGATGTCGATCACGCCTATGAGGGACCGGCCGGTGAGAGCGGCCTGGTCAGACCGGACCAGCCCTTCTACCGCGTCTTCGCCCTGGGCGAGGATGGCGGGTTTGTCGCCTACGCCGCCGAGGGCGCTCTTGAAGACGGCGATTCCGTCCTGCTGCCCGATGACGCCGAGCGGTGGTTCACCACCGACGGCATGGGCCACCACGCTCCGCTGGACGAACGTCTGCACTGACCGTTGGAAGCCGTGGCGGCTCCGGGCTAGGATGGCGGCAAAAGAGGAATACGCCATGTCCGACTTCGAACACGTCTTCGAACAGCCGCCAGAGGGCGCGGCTGCCGACTGGACCATTCCCCAGAACTGGGCCGCCTATACCGAGGTCGAGCACCAGACCTGGGACACGCTTTACGCCCGGCAGATGAAGATCCTGCCCGGTCGCGCCTGCGACGCCTTCATGCGGGGGCTGGACGCACTGGACCTGAACGCCGGCGGCATCCCCGACTTCGACGTGATCAATCCCAAGCTCCAGGCCCTGACTGGTTGGACCGTCGTCTGTGTGCCTGGCCTGGTCCCGGATGAGGTCTTCTTCGACCATCTGGCCAATCGCCGCTTCGTCTCGGGCCAGTTCATCCGCAAGCCGGACCAACTGGATTACCTGCAGGAACCCGATATCTTCCACGACGTTTTCGGCCATGTGCCGATGCTGACCGATCCCGATTTCGCCGCCTATATGGAGGCCTATGGCAAGGGCGGTCAGCGGGCGGCCGGGTTGGGGATGCTGCCGAACCTGGCGCGCCTGTACTGGTATACGGTCGAGTTCGGCCTGATGAAGGAGGCGGACGGCCTTCGCATCTACGGCGCCGGCATCGTTTCTTCGGCGACCGAGAGCGTCTTTGCGCTGGATGACTCTTCGCCCAACCGCCTGGGGTTCGACCTGGAGCGGGTGATGCGGACCCTCTACCGCATCGACGACTTCCAGCAGGTCTATTTCGTCATCGACAGCCTGGAAGCCCTGAAAGACGAGACGCTCAAGGACTTCGGCCCGGTCTATGCGGCGCTGAAAGGCAAGGACGACCTCGCCATCGAAACCGTCCTGCCGACCGACCAGGTCTTCACCCGAGGCACCCAGGCCTACGCCCAGCGCGGCGGGCGGTTCGCGGCCTGATCGGCGTCAGGTGTGCGTGATCAGGCTGTTGTGCTTGGTGTCGCGCATACGGATGAAGGTCAGCAGCGACAGTCCGATCATGCCGGTCACATACCAGAAGAATACGCTCTCGACGCCCGCGCCCTTAAGCCATAACGCCACATATTCCGCCGTGCCTCCGAAAACCGCATTGGCGATGGCGTAGGGCAGGGCGACGCCGAGGGCGCGGATGTGGGCGGGGAACAGCTCGGCCTTCACCACCGCATTTATCGCCGTATAGCCCGACACGATCACCAGCCCAGCCAGCGCCAGGAGGAAGGCGACGAAAGGGCTCTCGACCGTCGATAGGGTCGTCATGATCGGCACGGTACACAACAGCCCCAGCACGCCGAAAGCGATCATCACGGGACGGCGTCCCACCCTGTCCGAAAGCGCGCCGACCGCCGGCTGAAGCAGCATGAAGACGAACAGGGCCGCCGCACTGATTTCGGTGGCAGTGTTCTTGGAAAACCCGCTCGTATTGACCAGGAATTTCTGGAGATAGGTCGTGTAGGTGTAGAAGGCCAAGGTGCCGCCGGCGGTCAGGCCCAGCACCATCAACGCCTCTTTCGGGTGTTTCAGGATCAACTGAACGGCGCTGGATTTCGGGGCGTCCTTGGCCTCGGTCGCCTTATGGGTCTCGTCCAGCCGACGACGCAGCCAGAAGACGACGACCGCCAAGCCCGCGCCGACGAAGAAGGGAATGCGCCAGCCCCACGACGCCAGCGCCGTCTCGCTGAGCGTATTCTGCAGCACGATCAACAGCAGCAGGGCGATCAACTGGCCCGAGATCAGGGTGACGTACTGGAAGCTGGACCAGAAGCCTCGGCGATGCGGCTCGGCCATTTCGGACAGATAGGTGGCGCTGGATCCATATTCTCCGCCGACGCTCAGCCCCTGCAACAGCCGAGCGAACAGCAGCAGCGCCGGCGCCGCCAGGCCGATCGTGGCATAGCCGGGCGTCACGCCGATGATCAGCGAACCCGTGCACATCAGGGTCACAGAGAGGGTCAGCCCCGCCTTGCGACCTTTGCGGTCGGCATAGACCCCCATGATCCATGCCCCGATGGGCCGCATCAAGAAGCCCACCGCAAAGACGGCGGCGGCGCTCAGCAGTTGCGCCGTCGGATCTTCGCTGGGGAAGAAGACGGGCGCAAAATACAGGGTGAAGGCCGCATAGGCGTACCAATCGAACCACTCCACCAGATTGCCGGCCGATCCGCCGACGATATTTCTCAATCGGCGGGCGGAGCTCATGGGCGCTACGGTCGTCATGGCCGGATCAGCCTCTCTGGAAGGGATAGAAGTCGGTCCCGAGGTTCAGGATCGTCGTCAGTTCGTCCAGCGCGCTGCGGCTTTCTGTGAGCAGGTCAGGATCGGCCAGATCGGTGGGGCGCAGTTCGTCGCGGTACCAGCGCCCGGCCCAATCCGACAGACGCGCATGCAGGTCGTCCGTCAGGCGCATGGCCGGGTTCGTCGCCGTCAGCTCGGCCTCGTTCAGCACGACACGCAGCCGCAGGCAGGCCGGTCCGCCGCCGTTGCGCATCGACTGGCGCACATCGACATACTGCACCCGGCCGATTGGACCGTTGGAGGCGGCCAGCGCTTGCGCCACCGCATGGCTGCGCGGGTTGTCGCGGGTCTCGGTCGGACAGATCAGGGTCAGGCGATCCTCGCCCGGCACCTGGATCAGCATGGAGTTGAACAGATAGCTCGAAATCGCATCGGCCAGCGGCAGGTCGGCGGACGAGACCTCGACGAAGATCGGCTCGAACAGACCATCGGCCGCACGGCGAATGGCGGCCTGGGTTGCGGCTGTGTCTTCGAACGCCAGCTCGTGGAAGAACAAGGTGTCCAGCGCCCCGACGCAGACCACATCGTTGTGGAAGGTGCCGCCCGCGATGGCGGCGCGGGATTGCTGGGCCAGGACCGGCCGTCCGGCTTCGTGGCGGCGCACGATGGCTTCCGACGCTTCGCGCGTCTGGCGGGCGGGGAAGGGGCCGTCCCACGGCTCGAACGCCTCGCGACCCCAGACCAGCAGATTGACGCCGCGGCCGCCATGTTGGGCGCACAGGCGGACGTGATTGGCGGCGCCTTCGTCGGCCAGATGCGCGACCGAGGGCAGGGCGTCGTGGACGGCGAACCGGCTGGCGTCGGCAAACAGGGCGTCCAGCGCGCGCTTCGTTTGCCGGTGCTCCAGGCTGCGGTGAAGATTGGTGTGCAGATTGGCCGGGGTGAAATGTACTCGGCCGTCGGCGGCGTCGGCGCTGGGGGTCACGGTCGCGGCGTTGGCGGCCCACATGGGCGAGGCCGAACAGGCGGCGGCAGCGAACGAGGGCGCGATCCGCCAGGCCCGCTCCAGCACCTGGGCGTCCGATCCAGCGAAACCCAGGGTCCGCAGGAAGGGAATGTTCGGCCGCTCATGCGGCGGCAGGACGAACTGGGGCAGGCCCAGGTCCGCCAGGGTCTTCATCTTGTCGAGGCCCTGAAGCACGGCCGCGCGTGGGTTGGACGCCTCGCCCTTGTTCAGGCTGGACGCCAGATTGCCCGGAGACAGACCGGCGTAGGAATGGGTCGGTCCGATCAGACCGTCGGCGTTGGCCTCGACAGCGCTGATCATCGCAATCCCTTGATCTCGCCTTCGATGTTGGCGACCGCATCCGCCTCGAAACTGGCGACCGGATAGGCGCAATAGTCGGCGGCGTAATAGGCGCTGGGGCGGTGGTTGCCGCTGGCCCCCAGGCCGCCGAACGGCATGTCGCCGGCGGCGCCCGTCGTCGGCCGGTTGAAGTTGACCACGCCGGCGCGGATGCGGCGGATGAAGTGGTCCCAGTTCTTCGGATCATCGCTGACCAGACCGGCGGACAGGCCGTAGCGGGTCGCATTCGCCGCCTGGATCGCCGCGTCGAACGAGGCGACGCGCGTCACCGACAGGAAGGGGGCGAACATCTCTTCGTCCGGCACGTCGATCCCGGTCACGTCGATGATGGCCGGCTTGACGAAGGCGCCCGGAAGGTTGGCGACCGGCCCCGAGGCGCGGATGACCTTGGCCCCCATGTCGATCCGTTGCTGCAACGCCTTCAGCGCCGCCTCAGCCGCGCGCGCCGAGATCAGCGGGCCGGCATAGGGTTCGGGATCGCTGTCCCACGGGCCGAAGATCAGCCGGTCGGACAGGGCGGCGATGGCTTCGATGATCGCATCCCCCTGCGGGCCTTCCGGCACGATCAGGCGACGCGCGCACGAGCAGCGCTGGCCGGTGGTGATGAAGGCGGATTGAACCGCGATCCCCGCGACGGCCTCGGCGTCGGCCGCGTTCCACACAACCAGCGGATTGTTGCCGCCCAGCTCCAGCGCCAGGATGACGTGCGGATCGTCCGCGAACTTCCTGCGGAAATGCGCGCCCGCCGCGCCCGATCCGGTGAACATCAGGGCGTCGATGCCGGCGTCCAGCAGCGCCGCGCCCGTCTCACGCCCCCCCTGGACCACATTGACCACGCCGGTCGGCAGGTCGGCGGCGGCGAAGGCTTCGGCCATCACTTGACCGACCAGGGGCGTTTCCTCCGACGGCTTGAAGACGACGGTGTCGCCGGCCAGCAGGGCGGGGACGATATGGCCGTTCGGAAGATGGCCCGGGAAGTTGAACGGGCCAAGCACCGCCGCCACGCCATGCGGACGGTGCCGCAGGGTCGCGCGGCCGAACGCCGTGTCGCTGGTCCGTTCGCCGGTGCGCTCGTCATAGGCGCGGATCGAGATATCCACCTTGCCGATCATGGCGGCGGCCTCGGTCTTGGTCTCCCACAGCGGCTTGCCGGTCTCGCGCGCGATGGCCTCGGCGATCTGGGGCGCGCGGTCTTTCAGGACGGCCTGATAGCGTTTGACGGCGTCGATCCGTTCGGCGCGCGGCGCATCGGCCCAGGCGGGGAAGGCGGTGCGGGCGGCGTCGACGGCGGCCTGAACCTGGGCCGGGCTGGCGGCCTCGCCCTCCCAGTTGGTGGCTTCGGTCGCGGGATCGGTGGATTTGAAGACGGTCATGATTTTACTCGCACAGGGTCTCCGCTGCGCACCTTGAGCACGGCGGCGGTTTCGGCGGTCAGGCGAACGGCGTCGCCATCGATGTCGGCCTTGGCGCGGACGGCGCGGAAGGCGGCGACGCTGTCGGTCGAGATCAGGGCCGGTAGTTCGGCCTCAACCCCCTCGACGATCTGAACCGTCAGGCGCCGGGCGTCGCGCACGGTCCGGATATTGTCGCGGCCGCAGGCGACGGTCGGACCGGCGTCGAAGATGTCGACTAGACCATTGGGCCTAAAGCCCTCGCTTTCCAGCAGGGCCATGGCCGGCACGCCTTGCGGATGGACCTTGCCGATCACCGCACGGGCCGGTTCAGGCAGCAGTTCGACATAGATCGGGTGCCGCGGCGCCAGGTCCAGGATGAACTGCTTGTCCGTCGAGCCGGTCATCCGGTCGGCGTGGTCGAACTCCATCGGAAAGAATTTGTGCGCCACATGGTCCCAGAACGGGCAGGCGCCGTCGGGCGTGAAGACGCCACGCAACTCGGCCAGCACATTGTCGGCGAACAGCTCGGGCTGGGCGCCGATCAGCATGTATCGCGACTGGCTGAGCAGACGGCCCGCGCCGCCCTTTCGCCGATCCGCCTTCAGGAACAGCGAACCGACTTCGGTCCAGCCCGTGCATTCATTGACCAGAACCAACGTCTGGTGATCCAGCTTCACCCCCAGCGAGGGCGACTGGACGGTGTTGTTGACGACGCGGAACGAGAAGAAGGGCCGCTTCAGTCCGACTGTCGCCTTGACCGAGCCGACGCCGTCGATGTCGCCCGTGTCGCCGTCTTCCAGCATCAGGGTGTACCAGGCCTCTTGCCACGGCACGCGCCCTTCGAAGCTCGCCTGGCTCAGCTCCAGACGATCGGCCAGGGCGTCGGGATCTTCAGGCAGGCTGGTGAAGCCGGGGCCGGACAGGATGGCCAGTTCCAGCAGATGATCGAGATCGGCGGGGCCGGCGGGACGGACGACAAGCATTCTACAGGGTTTCCATCCGCAGGGATTTCAGTTTGGCGGCGTCGATTTCCCCCGACGCAATCTTGCACAGGATCAGGGCGCTCAGCTGCGCGCGTTCGACGAAGCTGTCGGGCCAGGCGAACTCCTGATCCGAATGAATGTCGCCGCCGCGAACGCCCAGGGTGTCGATATTGGGCAGGCCGGCGGCATGCAGGTTGTTGCCTTCGCACACTCCGCCCGACGGTTTCCAGGCGATGGGTTGGCCCAGCAGGGCGCCCGCTTCCTTCACCGCCTCGAACAGGGCGGTCTGGGCGGCGTCCATCGGCTTGGGCGCACGGGTGAAGCCGCCGTGCAAATCCAGCGTCAGGCCCTCGAATGGCGGTGTCGCGGCGATGGCCCGCACCGATGCGTCGATCCAGTCGACCGCCGCCTTGTCCGGCACCCGGACGTTGAAGCGCACCACGGCGTTGTCGGCGACGACGTTCAGCGCGCCCCCGCCCGAAATCTTGGCGACGTTGACGGTGACGCCCTCGTGCTGACCGTTCAGGCCGTGAAGGGCGGCCGCGATGATGGCGGCGCCGGCCACCGCATTACGGCCTTCGTCGAAGGCGCGGCCAGCATGGGCGGCGTGACCCGTCACGATCAGATGATAGTTGCCGCTGCCCTTGCGCGCCCCCGCCAGCGTGCCGTCCGCCAGCGCCGGTTCGTAGGTCAGGCCGACATGGCCGCGGGCGCCCAGTTCGGCCAGCAGCGGGGCGGACGCGGGCGAGCCGATCTCTTCGTCGGGGCTCAGCAGCACGGTCCAGCCGACGCCGTGTTTGTCTGGATGGGTCTCGAAGGCCTCCAGCGCGGCCAGAAGCACGCTGATCCCGCCCTTCATGTCGGCAACGCCCGGCCCGTTCAGGGCGCCGTCGGAGCGCGTGGTCACGGTCTGGAACCGGCTGTCGGCGGGGAAGACAGTGTCATAGTGGCCGGTCAGCACGACCTGGATGGGCGCATCTGGCCGGGCGGTGATCTTCAGCGCGTCGGCATGGGCCTCGGTCCGCACCGACCCGTCGTCGGCGACGGTGGTCGAGCCCTGTGTCGGGAGGCGTTCGACACGGGCGGGCAGGGCGCCGGCCGCCGCTTCCAGAACATCCAGCACAGCATTCAGACCGGCGGCGTTGCGGCTGCCGGAGTTGATGTTCGCCCAATCGATGGTGCGGCCGATGATCGTCTCGCGTCGCGCGGCGACGTGGTCGAGGACGGCCTGGTCCGAGGTCAGAATCCGCATCGGCCGGACCCTAGACGCCCCGACCCCAAAGGTGAAGGTCGGGGCCTGTAAGTCATCGTCGATCACCGCTAGGTTCCGGCGCGAACAGGGACGCAAGATGACACGCAAGACGATCGACCTCTGGCTCCGCGCCATGAACCCCCTGAAGCTGCCGCGCGGCATGGCCGAGGCTCAGCGTTCGGCACGCGCTATGGTGATCGGCCTGATCATCGCACTGATCGTCGGCCTGATCCCGACATGGTGGATGTTCACCTCGGGCTGGTTCGAGACGGCGATGAGCGCGGAGTACGCCAAGATGGGTCTGTCGGCGGATCAGGCTGCGATTCAACGCGAGTTCATGAAGGTCATGTGGCCCTACTTGATCGCCTCGAGCGCCATCTTCTCCGTCCTGCTCTACGGCGTGGTGGCGGTGCTTCAGTGGCGCATGATGACGCGCGCCATCCCGATCATCATGCTGGCGCTGATCGCTTACAGCGTGGTGGCCAATCTGGGGATGCGGCTGCTGGGGACCCTGCCGTCGCCGGACCTTCCGCTGTGGATCAACCTGACGACCTGGCCGGCCATGATCGTGTCGGGCGTGATCTATGTCGCGTCGCTGCAGGGCGCCATGCTACTGCATCGTCTGAAGCAGGAGGCGTGATGTCGGTCGTCCTCTATCACAATCCGAAATGCAGCACGTCGCGCAACGCGCTCGCCCTGCTGCGCGAACAGGGCGTCGAGCCGACGGTCGTCGAATATCTGAAGACCGGATGGGATCGCGAAACGCTGGAGCGATTGGCGTCCAGAACCGGCCTCGGTTTGTCCGGCCTGCTCCGCAGGAAGGAGGCCGAGGCCAAGGCGCTGCTGGACGCCGGCGCAGACGACGAAACCCTACTAGCCGCAGCGATTACTCAGCCGATCCTAATCGAACGTCCGATCGTCGAAACCGACAAGGGCGCCGTCATCGGCCGACCCGTGGATCGGGTGCTGGAAGTTCTCTAGCGACAGATCCGACGGGGCGGCCTAGCGGTTGCGGCCGCCCCGGTTCGGACGACGGTCGCCCGCCTCGCGGCTTTCGTGACGCCAGCGGATCGAAAGGCTGGTCTGGCCCTGGCCGCCGAATTGCGAGGCGATGGCGACGTTGCGCCGAGGCTGCCATTCGACCTTGACCGCCGCACCGTTCTGCCCGCCGCCGATGACCTCCAGATAGACGTCGTCGGTGATGTAACGACCGCCCGCGACCGTCACCGCCGAGGCGTCGCCGCCAAACGACAACCGGTCCAGACCCGCCAGTTCGCGCAGGTTGCCGATCACGTCGAACCCGCCGCCGCCCGCCAGGGCCGCGACCCCGGCCGCCAGCTGAGCCGCCTCGAAGGCCGACAGCTGCGACGCGGACCGTCCGAACAGCACCTGCGACAGGATTTCGTCCTGGGGCAGGGACGGGGTGGAGGTCAGGGCGATCTTGGGTTCGGCGGCCGTTCCGGTGACGTTGATCGAAGCGGTCAGGGCCGCGTCCTCACGTGTCGCCGCCAGGTTTAGACGGATCTGCTTGGGGTCGGTCGACAGGGTGACGCGACCGGTGTCGTCGAATACAAACCGCTTGCCCGCGAACTCGTAATCCCCGCGCACCACATTGGCCGTGCCGGTCAGCTGCGGCTGGGCGATCGTGCCGCGCACCCGGGCGTTCACGTCCAGGATCACGTTCAGGCCGCGACCGTTGACCCGCACCTTGCCGCCGCTGGATCGCAGGACGATATCCATGCCGATCTGCGGACCGCGCGCCTTCTGCTCGGTCTCCTCCGGATCGCCGCCGGGACGATTGATCTCGACCACATCCATCGAGACGATGCCGGTCGCGCCGGGCAGTTCCGGTTCGATCTTGGCCTCATCGATGTCGATGCGGCCGCCCAGCTGGATATTGCCGTCGGCGCCGCGAACGATGGTGATCGGGCCCGAGGCGCGCGCCTCGGCGATATCGTTATCGATGACCCGGAAGCGGTTCAGCATCAGTTGCGCGTTCGATCCCGACCCTTGGCGCAGGCCGATGCGGCCTTGGCCGGACACCGTGCCGCCCTTGCCGTCGTTGGCCGTGAAGGTCTCGATCTGGGCGGCGGTGTCGTCGAACCGGGTCCGCAGCGTCAGGTCGCTGAGCACCAGACCGACCGCATTCTCGCGATAGGAGCCCTGGCTCAGATCGAACCGGCCGTTCAGACGCGGCGCGTTCAGCGTGCCGCCGATCGTCGCCTGACCGGCCACCTGGCCCGCCAGGCTGCGGTCGCCGCCCAGGAACAGGTCCCAGATCGGCTGGATCTGACCGTTGATCGACACCCGGCCCGACATTTCGCGCGTCCGGGCGATAGCCAGCCGCAGCGGCGCGGCCGAGGCTTCGACCGGCAGGACGACGTCAGCCGAGGCCTGAACCGCGCCCTCGTCTACCGCCGTCGCCTTGATGCTCAGCCGATCGCCCGCCAGGGTGGCGTCCACGCGTCCGTCGACGGCCAGGCCGCGCGGCGCATCGATGCTGCGGACGTTCTGAAGGGCGATATTGGCCGTGCCCGATAGGTCGCTGCCGGCGCCGCGCAGGGCGACCTGGCCCGTCACGCTGCCGCGCAGTTCAGGCGAGATGGAGCCCAGATCGACCCGCGTCAGGTCGGCCTGGATCGCGGCGCCGCGCGCATCCTGACGCAGGTCGGCCAGCAGCACGCCCCCGCCCACGCCCAGATCCAGATGCGCCGTGCGCGTGGCGCCGTTCAGGGTGATCGAGGCCGGACTGCGGGTCGTGAACGCCACCTCGCGCACCCGTCCGCCGCCGCGCAGCGTCAGACCATGCGTCGCGTTCTGACGCGAATAGACGCCCGTGCCGTTGAACTGGGCCGGGTTGGGACCGCCCACGTCCAGCGCCAGGGTGAAGGGCAGGTTGTTCAGCGTGCCGCGCCCGTCCAGATCCAGATTGCGAATGATCCAGCTCTGACCCGCCAGCCGGACATTGCGGCCGCTGACATCCAGAATGGCGCTGTCCGATCCGCCGCCGTCGGTCAGCCGCACCCGTCCGTTGGCTTCACCCGAGGCCAGGAAGGCCCCGGCGCGCGCCGAAAAGGTCAGGTCCGCGCTGGAAGGAATACTGTCGGACAGGGCGATGGCGCCCCTGGCCGTCACGCCGCCGGCGTCCACGTCCAGATCGCTCAATCGTATGCGCTTGCCGCCCAGGAAGAAGTTGCCCGACGCGCGCGCCGGACCATAGTTCGAGCCGCTGACCACCGAAATCCGGCCGTCCGACGCATCCGCGCCCTTGCGGAAGCTCAGCGTCAGGTCGGCGTTGTTCAGCGTCAGCGCGCCGGCCGTGACCTGTTGGAAGCCGGCGGTCAGATCGACGCGCGGTTGGGCCAGGGTGCCGGTCAGGGCGCCGCGTCCGTTCATGTCGCCGCCGATCTCGACCGGCCCGGCCGCGAACGGCCCGCGCGCGTTCCAGTCCAGCGCCAGCCTCAGCTTGCCGGCGGTTTCGATGATGCCCTTGGCCCCCGCGCGCCCGGCCGCGCCGGTCAGTTCGCCGCGCTCGACCTCGATGCGTCCGCCGTTCAGCTTGCCGGCCAGTTGCAGGCGCGGCGTCTTGCCGAGCAGGCGATCCAGCTCGTCCAGACCCACCGTCAGATTGCGACCCCGTCCGTCGAAGTTCAGCACCCACGGCGCGCCGGCACGCGCCGACGAGGCCCGGATCGGACCGCCGAAGGCGCCGCGCGCGTCAGGCAGCACGCGCCTGGCGTCGGTCAGTTGCGCCTCGCCGCGGAAGTTCATCCCGCCCAGCAGATTGCGCGAGCCCGAGCCGTTCAGAGTCAGGCCCTGGCCCTGCAGATCGACCTTGGTCAGCAGGATGGCGCCGTCCTTCATCCGCGCCGCCTTCATCTGCACGCGCGGGGCCGGACCCAAGAGGCCCCCGATGATGCCTTCGCCCGATCCGCCGTTGGCGCGAATGTCGCCGTCCAGATCGATGCGGCCATTCTTGACCGCGACGTTCAGCGGTCCGGCGATTCGCGTAGCGCGATAGCTGGCGACATTGGCGTTCAAAAGGGTGATCTGGCCGTCCAGCGTCCAGGTCTGGGCATCGCCCTTGAACAGGCCGGAATAGGCCGCTGGTCCCGCCACATCGGACCCGACCAGCCGGCTCAACGAGGCCGTCTGAATATTGAGGCTGATTCCATCGGGCGAGCTGCGATCGGAGTTGCGGATCAGGCCGCGCGCCTCGGACTGGACGTTGTCGGAAATCAGTTTCCACGCGACGCCTTGGCTGGCCTTGTCCGGCGTCGGAACCATGGCGAAGCCGAACCGCGCGGTGCGGCCGATCTTCGTGACGAAGGGCGCCAGTAGGTCCGAGTTGCTGAAGTCGGCGAAGCCCGCCACGCGAGAGCCCTTGTCGCCGAAATGGCCCTGGACGATCAGGGGGACGAACTGTCCCGTCTGGACCCGTGCATTGATGACATCTGCGTTCACAACCGCGACCGCCGAGAAGGGCTGATCCGGCGAATAGCCCAAGGCGCCGGCCAGCGGTCCGCCCTGCGCCTCATTGGCGCGCAGGTTCAGGCGCGTGTCTTCCAGCTTGCCGCCGAAGGTCGCCGCCAGGCGCAGGAAATCGCCCGGCCGGTTCAGACTGTCGGCGTTGACCCTCGCGCTCTTGGCCCCGGCGCGCGGCAGGCTGGCGTTCCCCGACAGGCTCCAACGGCCGTATTCCTTGGAGAACCCTTCCATCAGTTCGATATTGGCCGCGAACTTGTCGATCCGGACCGAGATCGGTTGAGGGCTCGGCGGTTCGCCGGTGGGCGGCTCGACCACGGGCCGACGCAGGACGCGAATGGTCTCGGCCTTGATGTCGTTCGCATGGAAGCTGCGGCGCAGCAGGGCCAGATACGACCAGTCCATGCTGAGGTTGTTCGCCTCCAGCCAGATGCCCTGACTGTCGGCCAATGTGATGCGGTCGATGGTGAAATCGCTGAGTAGATCGCCCTTCAGCCCATAGACCTTCAGCCGGCCGTAGCGGCTGATCTTCAGGTCCTGAAGCCGTTGCAGCACCATGTCGCGACCGCTGTCCGAGGCGATGTAGTAACGCCCTCCGACCAGGGCGGCGGCGATCAGCACCAGCAGTCCGGCCAGCACCACGCCCACGCCCAGGGCGATGCGTCTGACCAGCCCGCGACGCGGCTTTGCAGGCCGCGCGGCCTTGGCCGGCGTCGTCGCGTCTTCAGGCGTGGCTTCGGGCGGTGTATCGGTCAAAACGCCTGCCCGATGCTGATGTAGATCTGGAAGGCCGAGTCGCCCTCACGCTTGTTGAGCGGCATGGCGACATCCGCCCGGATCGGTCCGAACGGCAGCATGTAGCGCACGCCCACGCCCGCGCCGTAGCGCATGTTGGTCAGGTTCGGCGTCTCCTGGAAACCCACGGACCCGGCATCGACGAAGGCGACGGCCTGGAAGCTCTGACCGATCGACTGGCGCACTTCGAAAGAGGTTTCAAACAGCGACAGACCGCCCCGCGGCGTGCCGTCCGGCAGCTGCGGATTGACGTTCTGGTACGAATAGCCCCGTACCGAACCGCCGCCGCCGGAATAGAACAGACGGTCGGCCGGCACGTTCAGCTCGCTGCCGCCGACGATGGAGCCGATCTTCATGCGCCCGGCCAGGATGGTGCGATCACCCGCGACAGGGAAGTAGGCCGTGCCTTGCGTTTCGGTGCGCAGGAACAGGATGTTGCTCTCGCCGGTCACCGCCGTCGGCTGAACCGCCAGATTGACCCGCCAGCCCTTGGTGGGATTCAGCGGATCGTTGGAACGGTCGATGTAGGCGCTGGTCCGCGCGGTGATGATGGCCAGATCACGGTCGAAGGTGACACGCTGCGGGGGCAGGGTGGTGAAGTCGTAGCGGGTCTCGCTGTAGCGCCCGGCGTCCAGCCCGATTCCGTAGTTGAAATAGGAGGTCTTGCCGATCCGCTGTTGCAGGTCGGCGTATAGAACCACGGCGGTGCGCAGATAGGCGTCAGTGTCTTCGTTGACGACCGCCGCGCCCAGCTTCAGCGTCCGGCCGGGTCGTCGCCAGTGGGGCAGGGACAGGTCGGCGCCGATCCGGCTGTCGATGTCAGCCAGTCGCGCTTCCAGCCTCAGCGTGTCCGCGCGGCCGAAGCGATTGTAGCGGGTCTGGATCACGTCTACGCCCGCGCCCTCCGCCGTCGACCAGGTGGCGCCGGCCTCCAGCACGCGACGGGGGCGGTCCTGCAGGCTGACCACGACGGGGCGATGACCATCGGCGGTGATCTGGTCCAGCGGCGACAGCGCGACGCTGACGCCGTCATAGACGCCGGTGTCCAGCAGCCGGCGTTCCAGCTCCGCGACCAGTTCGGGATCGTAGCGATCGCCCTCGTTCCATGGCGCCAGGCCCGCGACCCAGGCGGGATTGGTTCGCCCTTGGCTTGTCAGACGCACGCCGTCCAGACGCACTAGCGCGCCAGAGGCGATGCGATACTCGGGCGCGACGGTGAAGGCCGCGTGATCGACCACGACACGACGCGGATTGGCCTTGGCGTCGGCATAGCCGTCACGCACCAACGCCGCCACGGCCCGGCCTTCGCCCGATATGACGTCCGCCGCCCGCCCCGGATCGCCGGCCTTCAGGGCAATGGCGTCTTTGGCCTTGTCCGCCGCCTCGGCCTCCGGCGCGGGATCGGCCCACTGGATCGTGGGATCGGTCAGCAGGAAACGGCGCCCCGGTTCGACCGAGACCACCGCGATCGGCGTCTCCTCGCCCTCGACGATGTCTTCGACGACAGGCTGATAGTAGCCTTCGGACCGGAGCAGGGCGGTCGCCGAGGTCACGGCGCTCTCGGCGCGACGACGGGCCTCGAAGCGGCTGGCAGGCGCGCCGTCAACCTCGCCGACGGCCCGCTCCAGCGCCCGCCGTAGATCGCCGTCCACGTCGCCCCGGATTTGCGCGCGAGGTTCCGCCGCCGCCGCATGGGCGCAGGCCGAAAACGCCGCGAGGGCGACCAGCAGGGTTGGCCTGAACGTCAAACTCGATCTTTCGTCAAAAGGACGCCCCCCCGGCATACCTGTTCGTCAGTAGAACAGCGTCTCGCTCTCGGGCTGGACCGACTGTTCCGACGTGCGTTCCTCAGGCGGAAGCGTCGTCGACGGCGGAGGCGTGGGCGTCGGGTCCTGCAGCTCTGGCGCGGGCGGGGGGGCTTCTTCCTTGACCGGCGGAGGCGCCGGCTCGACCGACATCTCGCGATAGTCGTCGTCCGAACGCGCAGGACGGTCGTCGCAGGCCGACAGCGCGAGCACGCTTGCGGCGGCGGCCAAGACAAAAATCGAGCGTGTCATGAAAGTCCCCGGTCTCCGCCGACCAAACGCCTGTCGCGTTAAGCTGTTCCCTTAGCGCCGAAATCTGCGCCGGTCATCCTGCGGGATCGGACCATTTTGTGACCATTTGATCCAGGGTCAGTTCGGACTTGGAAGAGAGCGCAGCAACTATGCCGTCGAAGCGGGGCGCGGCTTGCGGCAGGCCGCTTTGGAATGTTCCTCGCGCCTGATTGTGCGGATGATGCGGCGCCTCGGCCAGGCTCAGCACGGGGGTGACACAGGCTTCCGTTCCGGCGAAATGGGCGCTCCAGTCGTCGCGGTCTCGACTCGCGAACAAGGCCGTAAGCCGCGCCTGCAGGGCCGGCCAGGCGGCGATGTCGTATTGAACCGCTTCAGCCGGATCGATCTCCAGGCCGGCCAGCAGCGCGGCGTAGAATCGCGGCTCCAGCGCCGCCACCGCCACGAACCCGCCGTCGCGACAGGCGTAGCAGCGATAGAAGGGCGCGCCCCCGTCCAGCAGGTTGGATCCGCGCCGGTCGCTCCACAGTCCTCGACCCCGCAACGCCTGGAACAGGCCGCCCAGCAGGGCCGCCCCGTCAGTCATGGCTGCATCGACCACGCGTCCCTTGCCCGTCGCCCTGGCCTCCACCAGCGCGGCCAGCACCCCGACCACCAGCAGCATGGCCCCGCCGCCGTAATCTCCGACCAGGTTCAACGGCGGGGAGGGGGGACGATCCGCCTCTCCCATGGCGTGCAGCACGCCCGACAGGCCGATGTAATTCAGATCATGCCCCACCGCATTCGTCAGCGGTCCCGTCTGACCCCATCCCGTCACACGTCCGAACACCAGCGCGGGCTTTCGCGCCTGGAGCACGTCGGGACCATAGCCCAGCCGCTCCATGACGCCGGGCCGAAAGCCTTCGATTACCGCGTCGGTCCCATCGATCAGTTGCAGGATGCGCTCGCGATCGGCCGGTGATTTCAGATCGACCGGAACGGCCGCTCGTCCCCGATGCAGGACCTCGCCTCCGACCTCGTCGAAGACCGCCGGTCCGGCCGAGGCGTCGCGCGTCAGACGCACCACCTCCGCCCCCAGGTCCGCCAGCATCATGCCGGCGAAGGTGACCGGCCCCAGGCCGTCGAATTCGATGATGCGGACGCCATTTAATGGTTTCATGCCCAATGAGTAGCAGACCGGGTCTTGACCGGAAGGCCGGATTACAACAGAAGGCGCCCTTCGACGGTTCGGGCCAGCCCGGACGTCGCGCGGTGCGTCCTTAGCTCAGTTGGTTAGAGCATCTGACTTTTAATCAGAGGGTCCTCGGTTCGAGCCCGAGAGGACGTACCATT